>Ga0307507_10006765_pt1 | contig 17233 bp, 3 predicted proteins | sample 7_EM_MG_FD_207223 | JGI IMG/M metagenome (GOLD analysis project Ga0307507, IMG submission 207223) | Populus trichocarpa ectomycorrhiza microbial communities from riparian zone in the Pacific Northwest, United States - 7_EM | ecosystem: Host-associated > Plants > Roots > Unclassified | place...
GAGGAGGAAGGGAGACGCGTAAGAGGCCAGTAAAGACAATAGTAAGGGAGAGAAAGGAGCCAAAGTAGAGTATAAAAGAGTACTGGAAAACCATCTACCGTAATATAATACTGGTTGGACCGACGCTAGAGAGATAAATAGAAGTTAAAGGTATAGAGGCAGACTTAGGTAAGGGGAACCTAAGCTATAGTATAGGTAATACTATGGGGGGTAAATACCTAAGGGCTCTAAGAGGGCCTAACAAAGGCAGAAAATACAATGGCAACACTCTTAAGGACAGGAATAATAGGACTAAAAGATTGGCTTTACTAGGTAGGTATCCTAGTAGGTAGCCTAAGGTATAAATATAGCTGGCTAAGACAGACACTAAAATATATAATACTATTATACCCCTTACGTACCAGTTAAGAAGCAATACTCTTAGTAGCTGGTACAGAAAACTATAATACACTGCTCTTAATATAGAAAGGCCTTAAGGCGGCTACCTAGTAGCTTATTGGCCAAAATATACTAGACCAGTTCCGGGTTACAAAGGAAATAGCAATAGAAGGCAAAGGGGTGAGTAATAGGCGCCCCCTAATAACTCTACAGGAGTAAAGTACAGTGTGTAATACTAGCGCGTCCGTAGGTTTATTACGGCAGCAGTGGTTCCTAAGAAGGTTAAAAAGTAAGGTAGTAGAGCACCACTAATAACTTATAGGCAACTTATAAGCAAGCCCTAAAAGGCGGGGAGATGGATTATAAGGTTTTCTTAAATAGAGTTTTCTCCCTATATATATATAAGGAGTAGTCCGCGTGGGCCTAACAGGGATCTGAATCGGACGTTAAACAATGAATAATAATAATAATAGTATTAATGCTTAGCCTAGATATTAGCGGCGCCTATAATAATATACCCTATAAGCGTCTCCTATATATCCTTAGGGCAAAGGGCTTCCTAGAATAGATTATTTAATTTATTTAAGAATTTATAGGCTAGAAAGAAATATTACTAGTCTTTAGTAGATACCAGAGCCCCCCTATTATAGTTATAATAGAAATACTATAAGGATTACCTCTATCGCCTATACTCTTCCTCTTCTTTATAAGCAACCTGCTTAATACCTTTAAGAAAGGGGCGACCTAGAGGATAGGCTTTATTAATAATATAAACCTAATTATATATAGGCCAACAGCCGCAGAGAACTGTAGGACACTAGAGAAAGCCTATAATACCTATATAGAATAGGTAAGACAATATAGAGTCTAATTCTTACCAAAGAAATACTAGCTAATCTATTTTATAAAAAAACGTAACCAATCTATAGATATTTAGCATACAATCCATATCTAAGGCTTTAGGGGTCAACCAGTTTAAGGCCTAAGGGTATTAGAAGTATGGGTAGACAGCAAGCTCCAGTGGAGCGTATATGCGGCGTAAGCGGCCCGTAAGGGCTAAGTATAGTATATTGCTATGTCCAGGATTATCAATTTTATATAGTGTCTATACTTCCAGAGGTTACGCCTATTATATATAGCAGTTGTCTGGCTAACTATAACGTATAGATCTAGCATTTAGGCCACTAGAGAAACTAAAAAAGGCCCCCCTAAATCACTCCTTAAACCACTCCAAAAGGTCTAAATAGCCTGTCTTAGGAGTATAACAGGTGGGTATAAGCGAACGGCTACAGCACTACTTAAGAAGGAAGCCAATATTCCCCCCCTATAACTATATATTGAAGCCGATGCAATATAAAGGGTATAAAAGGAACGCAACTCTAATGTTATAAAGTATATTAAGACACGCCTAAACAAACTATGGAGGGACCCTAGGGTGCCCTATAGGAGAATGAACTAACAACCCTAAAGTAGGGAAGATATATTAGGAAAACAGGTAGAGAAAGTAGAAGAAGAATAGTGCGGCGCTAAGGCCTAGGCCTATATAGAGGAGAAAGGGAGATACGTAAGAGGCCAGTAAAAATAATAGTAAGGGAGAGAAAGGAGCTAAAGTAAAGTATAAAAGAGTACTAGAAAACCATCTACCGCAATATAATACTGGTTAGACCAACGCTGGAGAGATAAATAGGAGTTAAAGGTATAGAGGTAGACTTAGGTAAGGGGAACCTAAGCTATAGTATGGGTAATACTATGGGGGGTAAATACCTAAGGGCTCTAAGAGGGCCTAACAAAGGTAGAAAATATAATAGTAACACTCTTAAGGACAGGAATAATAGGACTAAAAGATTGGCTTTACTAGGTAGGTATCCTAGTGGGTAGCCTAAGGTGCGAATATGGCTGGCTAAGACAGACACTAAAACACGTAATACTGTTATGCCCCTTATATACTAGCTAAGAAGCAATGCTCTTAGCAGCTGGCACAGAAAACTATAATACACTGCTCTTAATATAGAAAGGCCTTAAGGCGGCTACCTAGTGGCTTATTAGCCAAAATATGCTAGACCAGTTCTGGGTTGCAAAGGAAATAGTAATAGAAGGCAAAGGGGCAAGTAATAGGCGCCCCCTAATAACTCTACAGGAGTAGAGTATAGTGTGTAATACTAGCGCGTCCGTAGGTTTATTACGGCAGCAGTAGTTCCCAAGGAGGTTAAAAAGTAAGGTAGTAGAGCACCACTAATAACTTATAGGCGACTTATAAGCGAGCCCTAAAAGGCGGGGAGATGGATCACGGGGTTTTCTTAAATAGAGTTTTCTCTCCATATATATATAAGGAGTAGTCCGCGTGGGCCCAACAGGGATCCGAATCGGACGTTAAGTAATGAATAATAATAGATCTTGTAGTTATGTTTAGCTGGGCTTGGTTATTTTAAGAAGTATACTATAAGGTATAGTACTCCTTCTTTATTATACTAAGACAGAATACCTCTAGTAATATAGTTAGATAAATTAGCTTCTATAATACTCTTTTAGTTTAGGCTAAAGTATTAAAGCATAGGTATAGTAGTAAATATAACTTTTAGATAAGTAAAGGCTTTTTTACATTTCTTATTAAAGATAAAGACTTTATCCTTTTAGGTTAAAGCTATAAGGGGTAAAACCAGAGGGGAGAAGTTATTAATAAACCGCTAGTAGAAGTTAGCAAATTCTATAAAGACTCTTATATCCTTAACGTTCTTAGGTTCCTGCTAGTTTACAATTACTTTAATCTTCTTTAGGTCTATTTATATACTATTTATAAAAATAATAAGTCTAAAATATAAGACTTCCGTTTTATAGAGTTTATATTTATCTATATCTAACTATAGACTAGCTCTACGCAGAGCTTCTAAAATAAGGTTAACGTATTTCTTATATTTAGTTAGGTTATTACTATATACTAAGATATTATTAATATAAGTAGTATAGAAAACGTCTAGGTAAGGTTATAGGGTATTATTTATAAAGTGCTAGAATAAACTTAAGGCGTTTATAAGGCTAAACGGCGTTACTAAGTATTTAAATAGTCTATACCTAGTGCGGAATATAGTAAGCTATTTATCTCCTTTTGTGATATAAAGGCGGTTAAATGCGTAGATAAGGTTAAGTTTTATATAGTAATAAGCCTTACTTAATTAGTTTAGTGTCTTTTAGATTAACAGAAGTAGATACTAATTTTTAATAGTAATAATAGTATTAAAAGCTTAGTAGTCTATATAAAAGTATAAACTACTACCAGGTTTCTTAATAAAGATTATAAGTATAGCTAACGTATGTAATAGGGTTATGAAGGTGTCCCTAGTTATAACCGATTTACATTACCGCCTTCTTATTTAGGCTAACTTATTGCCTAAAATATACTGCCGCTTTGAACATTAACTTTTCTCCCAACTTCCCTTGCACAGAACTCCATATTACCAAAGCCATGCGTCGCTGGCCGCGTGCTCTAGATGCAGAAGATCGTCTATAAGTAGCTTTAACAGCCTAGCCAACAATAAGTCTCTATAAAAGCGCCGAACCTTGGGCGAAAGCCCATAACGTTATAGATGTCCCTAACAGTTTTATACTAACGTACGCGCAAGCACGGGTGCGTATTTTACAGCCTACGTGCATTTAACTTATTTGCGCCTACATCGCGAAAATCAAAGTGCGCGCTACGTAACTTTTATAACTTACAACACCACAATTAAGTCTTAATTTTAGAGTCTAGATTAGATTTAGAATGCGCCAAAGAAGCCCTTGGTAAAGTCCTCCTAAAAGGGCAAGTCCCTATATAGTGTTTTGTAAGTTGTCGCGCGAACTAATTTGGGTGCTGTTACCTAAGCGCCTCCGAGCCCACGCCTGCGCCCGCGCCCGGTAGAAGTTTTTACAGTTATTTTCCGCCAGCAGCTCTAACTAAAATATCAAAAATCGACTTTATATAGACTCTATTATATATATATTTATGGCTTTAAGACTTCTTACTAATTATATAATAACTTATGGTGGCTTTTACTAATTATTTACTACCAAATTAGCGGTTTGGCAAATTTTGTTTTTCAAATCGGTTATAACTAGGGACACCTTCATAACCCCATCACATACGTTATAGGCAAAGAGCTTTACTCTAATAAATCCTTTACTAAAGTATTTGTTTAAGTACTTCTATAGTACTTAGAGTTTATTTTAGGACATTTTATTGTTATGGAACCCGACCGCAGGGGCCTCTATAGGACAGCCCCGTGCTCTCGCGTACACCTCGCGTACAGCTTACGTCAGCTACGCGCGGGTATATCACCTCCTTACGCCCTCGACCCTTACGATCGATCGCGCAACGTCTTATAGACTCCTCGAATATATACACTCTATAGCCATTGCCCCCATTCCATAACATTACGTTGCGCCTTTTTTTTCACTAATGCTTAGCCTATAACTAATTCTACGTCTCTATAATACTGCAGGCACTGCTAGAAGTAGCATGTATATAAGTTACCTTACTTTGTACTCCTAAAGAATTAATAATAGTAAGATAAAATTCCTTACTAGCTACTATATTAAACTTAAAGAACAATTTAATACCTATATTAAAACCACAACACTAATTAGTCCTAGGAGGATTTAATTTATTAGCCCTAGCCTTAACCCCCTAAAGGGAAGTATAACTATAAGAGGGATATTAACAATGTCTTATCCTTTATTAACTATATAACCACATATAAATAAGCTAAAGGGCTACTACCTATTAAGATTAAGATATAAGACGCCAAGATATTTATAAAAATGGTAGTATAAGAACCTAATAAATACTACTACCTTCTATAGAACTACTATCTAAAGCTTATATAAGCTAAGATATATACTGCCTAAGATTATAATATTATCTAAGGCCTATAAGCTTATAAGGCGCTCGCTAATAATATATACTAAGAGATTAAAGATAACCTCTACGCGTCTAAATATAACGTCTAATAATTAAAAAGGCTAAAATTATACTTATTACTATAGTTACTAAAAGAGAGGGTATAATTAAATACCTATAATCTTAGCTTAATAAGCATATTTATAATAATACTAGACACCCCTTTACTATATATAACGCCACCTAAGTCTCTATGCCCCTGGCAATATTACATACTTAATACTTAATAGAGGGTTAGTACTAAGTAGCTTTACCTAATAGAAACCCTTACTATAGCAGCGATAATAACAAAAGCCATAATAATTAAACCTAAACTGCTACTATAGGGTCTAATATACGCTATCCTAATCCCCTAATCTTTAAGGGTGACTGTAAGGAATATAGCTACTAAAAGATATAAATCCGTAAGAAACCGACCTAGAGCGCCTGCCTTTTCCCCATAGAAGATACTAAGATTGGCTATATTATTAGATGAATAAAGGGTATCTTATTTAATAGGCTTTTCGCCTAATAGGAGACTAGTAGTCCCTAGAAGTAGTAGTCCTACTAAGAAGTCCTTAATAACCTTAACTAAATATACTATAAGTATAACCTAGTGGCTACTAGTTAAGCTAAACTATATACCCTAAAGATAAGTCCAACTAAATTATTTAATAAGTTCTATATTAAATTCTAAAAATACACTAGAGTTCTTGCCTAAGATAATACTAAAGACTAGAAAGATCTTCTTAAAAAAGTCACTTATTACCTTAGTTACGTAGCCGCTAGTCATAACTATAACGACGTTTATAATATAGTAGCAGCCCTATAGAAGATTAAATAATGGCTAAACTAGATTGCTACTATAAACCCTTAAAGACCTCCTTATAGAAGCCCTCTAGACTTACTAAACTACTAATACCTACTACCCTAAGCAATACTACTGGTCCTAATATTAACCTTTCCATACTAGCCTTCCTGAAGAAGCTACTAAATGGAGAGTGCGAGCTACTCTGGAAGCTAAGGCGTTGCTATAGATGCCGTTAAAAAGGCTGTTATAGCTATAGCCTAAACTGCCTAATAGCCAGGTTTAGCAGCCGCTATTAAATACCTAACCATATACCCTAGACACTAAATATATTATTATATACTGCTACCGCATAAGATAAAGATGCAGTAATAGTAGTAGAATTAAACGCGGAAGTGGAAAATGTAAAGTCCTAGCTCTAAGTTATAGGTTAAGACGCTTTAATAATGGAGGGATCTATATATCGGCTTACTTAATAGATGGCTTAATAAGAATAAAAGGATAAAAGTAAATAGTCTTACCTATAAAGGGAACTACTACTAAGAAATAATATAAAACCCATTCTATAATTAACTATAGAGCTATTAATAAATTTATAGATACCTAATTTGTAACGGAACCTTGTAGCAGGAACTACGGTGGGTCCTGTTATTAGGCTGGGTATGTAGGTAAGAATAAATTAACAACATAATAATAACTGGTGGAGTGGTTGCCTAATAGATTAACTCTAATTGTATTCTAAGATTTACTATAAGGAGAGAACTATCTATGGTAGGGACTAAGGTCCTTTAAATACACAACTATACTCCTAAGAAATCCTCTCTTGTACGTAAGGTATGTGTTATATATATTATACGTGGATGTACACTATATATACTCCGTATACTACGTATAACATTATGTGACTTACTTACCATTCCTTGTTATATGGTTCCACTAGATCTATCCTAGACTGTGCCTATATTAACTAACTAGCTTCCTACGACTCTTCCCTAAGTAGTCGTAATATTGTACTTAAAGTGTCCATAACACTATCTCCTTTCTCTTTATTTTTGTTCTTAAAGATTCCTAATATCTCCAAGTCGTCCACTAGAGGTATAATGTCTGTTTAATTAGTCTGGTTAATATCCTTGCTTATTATACCTAAAGCTTCTTCTTCTTTATAAGCGCAATGTTGTGCTCGCACTGTGGCTGCTATACTATTGCTTGGTGATATAATGTCGTCTCCATGTTCTTGTTATGCGAAAGTGGGGTTAGTATATATTGCGATAGCAAGTCCCTTATCTTAACAACCCTTATCTTGCTTGGAGTGCACTAAAGCAAATATTTAGTTGTTCTGTGATGTTCGCTCTGTTTCTAACGCTGAGTATACGCGCCCTATAACTCTTAATAGTCTTTAAGTTCCCTAAGTAACTTGTTATAGGGTCTTATGTTTAATCTACTGCTGCGAAGCTTAAGTCCAAGTTGGCCGCCGCGCGCGCTAAACTCTACTATTCTGCTAAAGAGACCGCTTAGGCCCTTAAGGCTCAACGTCACTCCTTTAAATCTTAGTAGGTTGTGTTCGCTTAGTTAACCTGTCTTAAAAAGGTTTGTAAGAAGGTTCATTTTAAGGAGTGGAAACTTGTTTAATAGGGTCTTAATAAGCTAGGTAACAAAAGGACTGGCTCTCCTTCTATAAGGGAAATAACTCCAAGTAGCTTGGTAATTGCTTCTTTTAGGTCCCCCTTAGGTAACTTATTCTTTGGCGATCCTTTTTTAATGCTTTCTAATCTACTTTCTTCTAATACTCCTTTACCTTTCCTATAGCGTTCTCTAGGTTGCTTAGTAGCTCCTAGGTAGTCTCACTATAGCCTATTTACTTTACTTTATACTATATTTTGTTATCTACGTCCTTATAACTAATAATCTTTAAAACTTGCTATTTGTCTTTTTTTTATCCTCTATATATGTTTGCCTTATAGACTAGTGGTTTAATATCTCTATGTGCCGGTTCTAGCATTATAATATGTTATATAGGGTAGATCTTTATTTTAGCTGGTAGGTTTAACTTATATATAACTAATGAAATTCTTTATGTAATTTTGAAAGGTCCTAGTCTAATATAGTCCAACTTCTTGCTTAGTCGTTGACTCTTGAAATTTTTGTGTAGTAGTTATACTTTATCTCCCTCCTTAAGATCTGGTCCCTTAGATCTCTTAGCATTATAGTACTTTTTCATCCTTTGCTATACTAGCTTGGCTGTTTCTGTAAGGTCTGTATAAAGATTTATTAACGTCTCTATTCTTTATTTAGCTGTGCTACTTGTCTTTTTTGCTTAATATGGCGATAATGATATTCTTGGTTTATATCCGTAATTCGCCTTAAATAGTAATGTCCCTATTCCTTCTTATGGTGTTATATTATATGCAAACTGTGTAACTAGTAATAATAATACCCAATTGTTTTGTGCGTAATTAATATAATGCCTTAGATACTGTTCTAGTGTCTAGTTTAGTCTTTCCGTTTATCCGTCCGTCTGCGGATAATATACTGTAGAGGTTGCTACGCGAACTCTTTATTCTGCCAGAAACACTTCCTAAAATGCTGCTATAAATCTTAGATCTCTATCCGATATAATCTTGCCTGGTGCTCTATGTCTTGTAAATACTTCCTTTATATAGATTCTAGCGACATCCTCTACTAATATCTTTTTAGTGTATGCTATAAAGTATCCCTACTTTGTTAGCTTATCTACTATTACTAAGATTGCGTTATAATCTTGTCCTGTAATAGGATCTTTTAACTTTGGTAACTTAATAATAAAGTCCTATAATATGACTTCCTATAGTCTTCCTAGTATCTTAATAGGTTGTAGCCCTCTATACGGCTTATATTTTGTTGGTTTATTCCTTTAGTAATCTAGACACTCTTTTATAACTTACCTTACTAGTCCCCAGATTTCTTAAATAATGTACTCCTCCTAAAGCCTTAATACTAAGCCTGTAGCTCCATTATATCCTTATATTATTCCTTTGTGGAATTCCTTAACAAACTCTTCTGTAATAGACTTAGGTATATACGTTACTTCTCTATTTTTATATTGCTTTAAGTTTAGATCCTCTGCCTATACTTCTTGGATTTTCTATGTCTAATTACTCTCTAGTGATTTATGGATCTGACTTTTCTTGGTTGCTGTAATCTTTAGATAATTATACCTAACTAATCTATCTTAATCCTTTTGTAATAAAGCTCCTAATAGCTTTTCGTTACTTTATAATTTAGCCTTTCTACTTAGAGCGTCTGCTCGTGCATTGTCTATACCCTTGGTATACTGAATTTTAAAATAGTATTCTGTAAGCATTTCCGCCCATCTAACCTGTCTTTAGTTGAGTTTATTGTTAGGAATCCTATAAGGTTCTTATAATTTGTTTTAACCATAAATGGTTTCTCTATACCTTATAAGAATGCTTTCTATTCTTTAAGTACTGTAACTATACCTAATAACTCCTTATTATAGATGTTATAGTTCAACTCTAGTGGTGTCATTTTCCGACTATAGTATGCTACTGGGTGCCATGCATCCTGGTGCCTTTATAGTAAGTATGCTCTTAGTGCAAAGTCTAATGTATTTGTCTCAATAACCGTTTCTAACTTTGGTTAATAGATCTTAAGAATTGGTTCTTAGGTAAATAGTTCTTTAAGTTCCTAGAACAGCTCCCTTTATTTGCTACCCCAAACCTATAGTTCCTCTTTCTTTGTTAGTCTTGTAAATAGCTTAATACTTTTTAACTACTGTGCTATAAACCTCCTATAGTAGTTACAAAACCCTAGAAATAACCTTAACTACGTAATATTCTCTGGTTTATGCCAACTTACTATAGCTTTAACTTTCTTTAGGTCTATGCTGATCTTTCCTAGTTTAATAATAAATCCCATAAAATTAGTTTTTCTTATAAAGAACTTGTATTTCTTAATTGCTACTAGCATCTGTTCTTCCTGTAGTCTCTTTAAGACCTATTTAATATATTTTCTATATTCTTCCTTGTTCTCTAAGTAGATGATAATGTTGTTAAGGTATGCTATAATAAACTTATTAAGGTGTTCTCCTAATATACTATTGATTTGTTTCTAGAATATTACTAGTGTGTTTATAAGCCTAAATTGTATAACTAATGGTTTATATAGTCCTTCCTTTGACCTAAAGGCTGCCTTTTATTTGTCGCCTTCCTTAATCCTAATCTAATAGTACGCCCATCTTAGATCTATCTTTGTAAAGATCTTTATATTGCCTATCCTATCTTGGATTTTGCTAATTAAGGGTAAAGGATACCTATCCTTCCTAGTAATACTGTTTAACTATCTATAGTCTATACACATCCTAAGTTTTCCGTTTTTCTTTAGGATAAACAGTACTAAATATCCTGCTAATAACTATAATAGTCTGATATATCCCTTACGTAAGTTCTCCTGGACAAACTCCTTAAGCGCTACTAACTCTGTTTTAGTAAGCTTGTAGATTAGAAAGAACTTTAGACTTGTTCCCTCTTCTAGTTCTATTTTATAGTCCTATACTATATACTCTAACAGCTTTTTACTTTCTAGTGACTATAACTTTTTTCCATACTTGTGGTATCTCTTTGGTATATAACTTAAGCCTCGCTTAGTCTCTTTGTATGTTGCTCCGACTTGGTACTATACCAACTTGGTTTACTGTTACATTTTGCGCCGTTAAGTATTTTTAATATTGACCTAACCTATAACCTAATTAATCTTTGGATTGTACTCCTATAACTAAGGCATTCCTAATATCGCCTCGTCCTGTCCTAATAGTAGGATATTGAAAGACATTCTAACTGGTCTTCCTTTAATAGTTATTTGAATAGGTCCTATTTTAAGATTAATAATGCCTCCTCTATAGGCTATCTGATCTCCTGAAATTATTATAAGTGGATATAGGTGTTCCTTTTATTTATATGGTAACCCTATCCTTTCTACTACTTTTAGTAATATGTGGTTTCTAGTTGCTCTACTATCTACTAATGCTTTAAACTGCTAATCTTGCCACTTAGCTTATAAATTTAGGTATTATCCTTGAATTCCTTTAAGGGTCTAAGGCTCTAACACTAGTTCCCTTTGGTCCTATACGCCTCCCCTTTTCCTAACTGTTGGCTGCTAGATCCTGCTTGTACTTAATCTAACTTTAGCCAATACTTAGTTCGTTTCTTTTCCTCTATATGCTATAGATAAGTGTTCTCTAGGCACTCCCACCACTATTGTCCGTCTAGGCATTCTTCCGTAAGGAATCTTCCTGGTTAAAGTATTAAGTCTTCTTAACCTTGTACTTCTATGGGGTGCCATCTATATATATACTTGGCGTTCCTAAACCGCTTTTCCTCTGGTGCCTAATATATCCTTACTAGGTACTTCTGGTTCTTGTCTTTTAGTACTTTATATATATTATATATGTCATCCACACAAGCTATCCATGATAGTGTATAATACGCTGCATATTTTAGGTTAACTCTTGGTTTATTTTCGTCCTTAAGTTTAAACCTATACCTAGTTAACCTAACTACTGGTATTTCTGCTATGGGTACTGAGATTTGTCGCTTACTTTTTTAATCCCTAGATCCTTTTTCTAGGTTCCTAGACGTTATAATTAATGCTCCCTTAATATGACTTATGCGTTTCTCTATAATAGGTTAGTCTTGGACAACTTTTTTATCTAGCTACATATAAAAGTCTTCCTATTTGTTGTTGTGTCGTTGCCTATACCACTTTCTATATAACTGGTTTAGTGTATATGGTTTATCTATTAGAAAGTACCTTGTTATTGCTGTATTATAACATCCTTTAGTATGTCTTTCTTTAAACCTAGTTAGGATATCTAGATCCTCTTCTTGTTCTAGTTTATCTAACCATTTTGCCTTAGGTGTCCCTGCACTTAGCCTACTAGTAACTTTTTATATAGGTGCTCTATTTCTTATATAACCTAGTATAGCTAACCTCTTGTCTAGCTTTTGCTCTTACTATATAATAATTCTTGTTTTGAACTTATTTATAGTTTCTTGTTTTCTGCGTCTTACAGCTAGATCTTTATAGTTACCTTGCTTTTTAATTCTAGTATTAACTGTTTAATTTTTAGGCTAAATACTGCATTTACCTAGGATTGCTAATGTTTTTATTTGTTCCCTAAACTTATAGTTCTTAAACTTACGTCCTATACTTATTCGTTTGTTTGTGAACTAAGTCGCTACTCTTTCCTATTAGTTTTTGTCTGTTATAGGTCCTTGGGTGTGTCTTATCTTATTTTAAAAATCTTAAGCTTCTTATATCTCTTCTTAAGAATCTTAAGCCTGTGGCCTTTTGCCTTTATTAAGTAATAAGCTAGCACTAGTAGTTGTTTGCTTGCTTAGTTTCTTCTAAACGTTACTCCTATTGTCTTGTAAAGTGATGGAAATTGTATCTAATAGTGTCGCAATACCCGTTACTAAACCTTATTCTGTGATGGTCTTAGTCTTTGCTTTTATTTTAACTTCTTTAAGGTTTGCATACTCCTAGTAAGCTGCCTTTATTGCCTTATTATTAGTAAATGCTTCGCCTATGTTAAACTTATTATCTTTAATGTCCAATCTGTGAGCTGGTTTGTTAGTTCCTCTAAACTTAGATAATAATGGCTTCTATAGCTAATAGCTTGCGCCATACCTAGCATCCTTATAAATTTGGCATGCGTTGTTGTAATAATACGCAAAACTATTAATTAAACACTCTTTTGTTTCTTATAGTGCACTATTGTCCCTTTATATGTATATACCGTCTGCTGGCCTAGTTCCCTTTACTATATAGTTACTCTAACTACCTCTACAGTCTCTAGCGAAATAACCTTGTTTTTTGTAATTTATATAAGCCCTATCTTTAAACTACTTTTCTTGCTGTGGAGTCCGCCTAAACGTCTTCTACTGCTAAGATCCCTAGTTTGGCCTCTGCTTTTAGGTCCTTTAATTACTAGATCCTTAACCTCTGGGTTTCTATAATTTCTTTTCCCACCTTTAGGTTTTTTTGGTACCGCTTAGGTCTATTAGCTCTATGCTATTTTATAGTTTTTAACTTTATGTCTGTTGTTGCGTACTCTACGCCTTATATAACTGTGGAACTCTGTCTTGCCCTCTCTTAGCTTGTTTCCTTTAATAGATCCTATTATTAATCTTTATTAACTGGTTTATTAACTCTCTTAGAGTATCCGTATCTTCTATTAGGATGATTATGTCCTAGACTTTAGCCTTAAGTCCTTGTTTATACTATGCTATAAGCGCCCTATTATTCCACTTAACCTATATAGCTAGTGTTTAAAACTGCGTTATATACTTAATTGCTAAAGTACGTTATACTAAGTTCTGAAGCTTTTGTTCCGCTGTAGTTATGGCCTCTAGATCTTTAAATATCTGTGTTAGTCGTTCTGCGAACCTGTTCTAACTGGTAAATATATACTATATGTCCTGGTTAGTAGTTGTTATGCCATTAGCCTATATTTCCGTGAGGTATAGTTTAAACCACTTAAGTGCCCTTCCTATTAGGAATAATTCTGTATAGGCTACTTAATCTAACGATGTTGCTAACTTCGCTCCTTTCTGTATTACCTTAAAGTGCATCTGTATAAGAAATCCTTTAAGCTTTAACTTCTCTCCTAAGAACTATTCGATTAAAGATAGCTTGATTTTTACTACTTTAATTCCATTAATACGTTCTTTAAGTATCCTATTATTGTCTTATAAGTGATTAACCATTTCCTGTAACTGACCTTATATAACTACTTAAGAATCCGTATCTGCTATACTGGTGTCTCCTAGTCTTAAGGCTATGGCTATTGTTGACGCCGTTATAACTGGTGCTTTAGGTGGCATATTGTTTAATCTTGTTTAATACCATAACCTTAGTAGTGAATGTGTAATAGAACCTTGTAGTAGGAACTATGGTGGGTCCTATTATTAGGCTAGGTAATAGGTAAAAACAAATCAATAACGTAATAATAACTGGTGGAGTAGTTACCTAACAGATTAACTCTAATTGTATTCTGAGATTCACTATAAGGAGAGAACTATCTATAGTAGGGACTGAGGTCCTTTAAATACACAACCATACTCCTAAGAAATCCTCTTTTGTACGTGAGGTACGTGTTATACGTATTATATATAGACGTATACTGCGTATACTCCGTATACTACGTATAACATTATATGACTCGCTTACTATTCCTCGTTACATGGTTCCACTAGATCCATCCTAGACTATACCTATATTAACTAACTAGCTTCCTGCAACTCTTCCCTAAGTAGTTATAATATCGTACTTAAAGCGTCCGTAATATAATTTGTGCGTACTTATAATCTACTTACCTTATCCCTTACTAAAGCCCGCGCCTTATAACTCGCTAATAGTAGTTATACTGCATAGAAGATTACCTATATAGCATAACTCTACTTAAGTATAAATAGATACTAGGAAGAGCTCTAGGCCTATATTATACTACTTACTAACTACCCTATTATCCTTAGAATAAATTAGCTTAAATAATATAACCCTACCATTAACTAGTAAAAGAGAAAAGTAACCTTTAACTCTAAATACTGCAGAGAGACTTACCTAGGGCATAGCCTAGCCGCCTCTATTTACTCCCTAGGATACTAACCTAAGGAACCCCTTATTACCCCACCTATAACCAACTGCTACTATATAAGCGCCGTGGCCTTCTACTATATAACATGTAGAAAAGGCTAGACCGTTACTATAGCCTCCTAATTATAACTATATAAGCTTAATAAAGATTAGGACTACGTTCTCTATAGTAATAAAATAGATATAGTTAACCTCCTAGAAAATAATGCCCCTATAGAACTCTATGGACTTTTACCTTTAGACTTTAAGAAGTTTATAAAGCTTAAAAAAGGACTTACTAATAAGGAACTCTATAAGCTCCTCCCTAAGAGATACTATAACTTTATTAATATGTGCTTATAAAAGAGCGTAGATATACTCCCCCTATACTAACCTAATAACTATACTATTAATATTAAATAAAGAAAAACGCTGCCCTATAAGAGACCCTACTTAATATTAAAAGATAAACTCCTAGTTATTAAAAAGTATATTAACAAGCACCTTAATAAAGGGTTTATTTATCCTAGTATATCCCTAGTAGTTGCCCCTATCCTCCTTACTAAAAAGCTAAGAGGAGGTATTTAATTCTATATTAACTATAGAGGACTTAACGCTATTATAATTAAGAACTAATACCCTATACTACTTATATGCGAGACCCTTAAATGGATTAACTAAGCCAAAATCTATACTAAACTTAATATTATTGCCGCCTTTAACTGCCTCTAAATATAGGAAGGTAATAAACAGAAAACTATATTTATATTGCGCTTTGGCCAATTTAAATACACTATTATGCCTTTTAGTATATATAATGGCCTAGGTAGCTTTTAAAGCTATATTAATAATACCTTATAGGACTACCTTAACGACTTCTACTCCGCATACCTAGATAATATACTTATTTATAGTAATGACCCTTCTAAGTATATTAAGCACATTTAAAAGATCCTATAGCGCCTTAGGGATGTAGGACTTTATATTAATTTAAAGAAGTACGAATTCTTAGTTATAGAAGTAAAATACCTTAGACTAATTGTTACTATTAAGGGTGTCTATATAGACCCTAAAAAAGTATGTATAATTACTAGATGGCAAACCCCTACCTATATTAAGGACGTATAAGCCTTTCTTAGTTTCGCCAACTTCTATTAGAAATTTATATACAACTTTATATGTATTATAGCACTACTTATAACAATAATATAAATAAAGGGCCTTTCCGTAAAAGGGAGAAAAACATATCTATATTTTATCTGGACGCCTAAATGTAAGAAGGCATTCTAAGACTTTAAAAATGCGTTTACTAAAGCACTTATCCTAGCTTACTTTATACCAGGATAATAACTCTATCTTAAGACTAACTCCTTAGACCACGTTAATATAGGCGTCCTCTCTTAAATAGGCAATAACGGCCTTTTCTACCTAGTTATATTTTACTTATCCAAGCTCACACCATAAGAGTGTAACTATAAAATCTATAATAAGGAACTTCTTGCAATTATATAAGCGTTTAAAGAATTTTAACTAGAACTCTTCTTAATAGAACCTAACTAGCTAACTAAAGTCCTTACAGACTATTATAACCTTAAGTACTTTATAACTATAAAGTAACTAAATTAACACTAAGCACGCTAGAACGAATTCCTCTTTAGGTTTAACTTTAAAATTGCATATAGGCTAGGAGTATAAGGTACTAAGCCTAATAGCCTAACACACCGTTTATAAAACCTTTCCTAGTTAGAAGATAACTCTTATAATTAATTCTAATAACAGATAATCCTAAAAGTATAATTAGCCCTAGGTATACTACCTAAGACAGAACTAACTGTACCCTAGCTTTATACTATAGAACTAGAGTTACCCCCTAAAATTAATAAGCTTATTACTATAGTATATAACACCTCTAATAAGACTTCTGGCCTAAGATAATAGACTTAGAGAACTTTTGGAGCTCTTGCTGCACCCGGCCCAAAAAGACCAAACCAACCAAAAGAACCCTGAAAAACACCCTGATAATCCCCTGAGATGCATGCATCACAGGGGAGGCACAGGTGGAACGACGGTGGTACGCAGTCGCGCGCGACCGCCAGACCCATACCCAACAATGGCCCCCCACAACAACAACAAGGACGGGCGAATACCACACCAGAAAGCGGAAATACCCCGATTAAGAAGGCATCTGACAAAATACAAAGCCTTTTGGACGCGTCTAGTATCCGGAACTGTGGGGGAGCATCTGTTAGCCATTACGAACTAATGCAGCTAGCAGAATGGCTCCAGTCCAGCGAACCTCAGGCGCCCCTCCAGCAAACCCTCGATCAAATCCTCCAACGGCTAAACAAAATCGAAGATAAACAAAACCCCCCCCCACAGGCGAACCGCACCTGGGCCGCCGTAGCTGCGCTCCCACAGCACAGGGAACCTACCCCCCTAAAGACAACAACCGGGCATACAATCACAATACGACCAAATACAGAAAAGGCAGAGGAACTTAGGGG
>Ga0307507_10006766_pt1 | contig 17230 bp, 19 predicted proteins | sample 7_EM_MG_FD_207223 | JGI IMG/M metagenome (GOLD analysis project Ga0307507, IMG submission 207223) | Populus trichocarpa ectomycorrhiza microbial communities from riparian zone in the Pacific Northwest, United States - 7_EM | ecosystem: Host-associated > Plants > Roots > Unclassified | place...
TGATTGTTAATAAGGAAATGAGGGGAAAAAAAAGACACCCTATTTTGTGCCCTTCCTGTGCCGGAAGGAAAGAAAAAGAAAAGAAAAAATAGAAGCGGAAGTGGGGGAGACGACAGATGAGATAGGGATTGAAGGGATGAAAGAATGCGGTGAAGTGTTATGTTGTTGACAAAAGAGAAAGATGGTAGCGATTGACTTGTGAGTGATGGGAAGAAAAAAAAGGTAGAGAAGAAAATCTCAAGCATGATATGATAGTTGGTAAAAGACAATAGGACAAAAAGAAAGAAGGAAGAAACGATCGAAGGAAGAAAAGGAAAATAAGATTAAACGTTACAACCTTGATCTTTAATGAATAATGATCTTTTTTTTATGCAGGAATCTCCCCACCCCGCCCTGTTATCCCGGGCCCCTAGGTTTGTGAAAAAGAAAAAAAGAAAAAAAAAGAAGAAAAAAAAAGAAACGTTGAAACCCAAAATAAAACCCAAAAATAAAATAAAAGGATAACCCCCTGAATGCTAGATGACCACCGTTAATGAAAGAAATATTCACAAGAGTAATCCCTAACGGATGAAAACAAGAAGGGAAGAAAAAAAACCGAAACGCTGTTTCAAAAGGAGAAGAGGAAGAAGGGAAGAAAGATAGATGAATAGATAGACAAAGAATTGAAGATCGACATAATGGGCGTAGAGCGACCGTACCACGCAGGTCGAGAGGTAAAACTGTCCGGGGGTGACTCTTATCAGAAGACAGCTTTAACAGCGCTCCATAGCAGCGGGGCATTAACTCCCGCAAAGTCGGCGGGTACGGACCAAGACGACGACCAGGAAAGCGGCGAGAAAGAACTCCACATGGAGACTCCGAGGCTGGCAAGTCCCCCGATATCAAGTCGCATCGATGCTGCAAGCGAGACAGTCAAGCCGATTGTGACGCTCCAGATACCGACTTCCAGTACCTTCTCGTAGAGGTCCAGGCTCTCGGCTTCTCCAAAAGCAATTAGGTCGACTAGCACAGCCTTCATGCAATTTCTCCGGCACCGACAGCTCGCCTGGAAGAATTTGTCCAGCGTACTCTGGTGAGATATAGGGTAGAGTCGAGGTGGGGATACCTCATCTGTTCTGAGGGATGATAGCTCTAGTGACGTCTTTAGACGCTGGAGACGGGAAATTATGTTGAACGAGGGGAATTGGGTGCTGGGTTGCTTGTTTTTTGGTATTGATGTTGTTTTTGGTTGCTGGGAGCGGAGAAGGTCCTGGAAGAGTGGTAGGTTATTTACCTCTGCTAGACGCCGCTCATCGGGCTGGGATATGATGTCTAGATATATTGTTTGTAATGGATCCTGATGTGAGAAGAAACGCGTGAAGAAACGGGGGTTGGAGACGCGGATCGTCAGGTGGGATTTCGCGATGTTGGATGGTGACGATGAATTTATTCCTCCGAAAGGCAGAGATCGTCCTTGTGATCCTGAAGCCTCGGCATGTAAAATACCTCGGTTTAGCTGGCCTGAGTAGAATGTCACACTTTCTGCTACCTTAGTTGCGTTCGATTCCGGTAGAGTGATTGTTGCTGAGATAGGAGGGTTGTATATCGATACTCTATGCTTAAAGTAATCCAGCCACAGCTCTTGCATATCCCTATTAAAAACAAGATTCTGGTTAGCCGCCTGGCTGTCTCGCTTGCTACCCTTACTAAGTGGCCCACCCCCTCCTCTTATTCTCGCCCCCCTCTGCCGGATGGATGACAAACCTCTCGGATTTTGTAGCTTCCCGCTGTCCGCTTCCTACCAAGACCTCGGGCCGAGTATACACAACAGCCTTCTTCCTGTATAATTTCCACGCCTCCCACATTGTCCAAGGGACAGCCAAGAAAGTATTGTAGCCCCACGTTGCCGCTATAACCAATCCCTGACAAGTACCCCCGTTGATCATGTCGAACGAAGGGGACACGGAAAAGGCTCTTGCAACCATACTCTTCGTGCCATCCCTAGCAATCACAACCATATGCATATCCACCCCAGATGCTGAAGGTGAGGCAGTGTCGAGCGGATCCCGAACCTGGATGTTGTAATTTCCCGAGCGATGGTTGAATGGGGAAATGTGAAATGTCTTCTCCATCTCCCCCGCAAAGGTGTAGCCCTTTCTCGGCGTAGGGTTTGAAGGGTTATCGGCATGGAGAAGGTATAGATGCCTCTCTCCAAAGGTGTTGAGGACTTCGAGCACGACAATTTTGAGTTCTTGTTGCGGTGAATATAAGTAGTAATATGAGACTGGGTTGAATGAATACCCAAAAAATCGAGGGGTGGTGACGAGGTAGATATAGGGATAAAGGGATGGGTCAATTCCCTATATATCGATAATATTAGCATTCCTTCTATCTGTTTCACATAAAAGGTGATAACATCGCGGAAACGTACATGATGGATAAGCACGGAGTCTAGCTTCCTCTCGAAAGGCAGCTCTGGGTTGATATATCCCGCTGGGTCAAGTGAAAAAAAGGTAAACGGTCGTTTCACTCGTTTCACCTCCTTCTCTCCCATCTTCAACTTCTCCTCCTCCTCCTTCTTCGAATCTAGCACTGAAAATAGCCCGCCAATCGAGCCTTTGAAATTGACCGGAAACCCAACATACAGTAATGGGTACTTGAATGTGTGCTTCTTTGGCAAGAACCTGGCGTGTGTTGTTGAACAAAAGAAAAGAATCGGTCTAAATTTACCCAAGAACTTCCCCCCCAGTTCCTCCCTCTCACAACTTCCACCCCACCTCACTATCCTCCAGACAAACGGCGAAATATTTAAAATGAAGATGGCCAGGTATATCACCACCAAGTCGCCCCAAAACCCAAGTCTTGGTCTCCATATATCCACCACTTGAAGCGCCAAAGCGCCCACAAATCCGGCGGTTCCAGCACGGACAAGGCCACCAGAGAACGGACATGATGCGAAAAGCAGTACTGAAGATGCATTGAAAAGTAGTAACCCTCGGGTCAAGAGGTCCACTGCGCAACACATTGAGAAGCAGAGTGACTTTATGGTAGAGTTTCGGAACCAATCAGCACTCCGCGAATCGATTAGGTTATCGATAAATCAAAGTGTTGTTGTCCTCCAGAATTTTCCGATCGGAAGAGACCTCAATCCGGACAACAAGAGTGTGTAAAGACTTCTCGATGTCCGGGGATAAGTCTTCGTAGAGGAGGGTTAGTGAAAAAGGACCGAGATGAAGGAACTCTGGGGCCAAAAATCCAGAAGCAAGAAGTGAATTCTCTGAGCAAAACAGAAATTATGCCCGAGGTGAGGTCGATAGCCCAACTGTTGACTCAAAAGGGAGTTGGTTGCCTGTTTATTAAGTTATGCTGCCGCACACTCGTGATCTGGTCGTCCACCAACAGTTTTTGCATAACATGCATGAAAACGGTTCTTATTTCTCCCCTTCCTTCAAAAAACCACCTTGTCCCCTTTCCAACTTTTTTCCTTTTCCTATTACGATGCCACTGATTTTAAAAAAGAGACTTATATCCTTCCGCTACCCCAAAAAAACCAATAAGTAAAAAATAAAACGAAATAACTTCTTGGAACAAGTCAGATGCGCGTATACCGTAAGTCGAAAGCAAGTGTTGATCTAAAACCAAATGAATGAGGCGAGAGAGAGAGCGTAGTGCGTTCGGTACAGGCGCCGAGGTAGCAAGTATCGATACGCTGTATGTATGTACGAGTACTGTAAGTGCGTAATGCGCTGCGGGTCGGGAAAGTAGATCAATCGACGGAAGCCTTCAACTCAATAAAATGTCCCCGTCCGTCTCCTAGTTGACATGACGATGGGGATGAGGGGAAGGAAAAAGGTAAGGAGGGGATGGGACAGAATGTCGACAAGAATCCGAAAGCATGGAAAGGTAGCCAGCAATATAGATCAGATAAGACCTTGGCCATCAAAAACTCAATCCTGTGGGGCCTTTACTCGTACTCAACCTCGTGGAGTGTTGGCATCATAATCAGAAGGCTACATACAGGGGGGGGAGGTGGAAACGATATCATACCGTACCGTATGGGGAGGGAAGGCTGAAATCGGATGCCCGTTTTTTTTCTTTTCCTTTCTTTAAGGGTACGGTCATGGCAGATAGAGACAAAGTTAGGCTAACACAGAGAAAAAACCGTACTCTTTCCGTAAGGGATACGACCCCCGAGTACCAAGAGGGATCTCTGGGTGTTGCTAATTGGCAATTCTGGGACATTGAACGGAAGAAGGTCCCAAAATGGATTAAGTTCCGACCAGGTCTCGGACCTTGATTTCCGGAAACGGGCATTCAACTGATAATCTCAAATGAGCTACCGGTATTCCCTCTGGATCGCTGCCCACCAGTGTTGCAAAGAAGTCCTTCGATAATCGAACCCGGGGGGGTTAGAAGGGGTTTGAATCGGGGTTTCTGAGAATGGTGATTGAAGGGGGGGTTCTTGAATGTCTTAGTAAGCAAAAATAGTAGGAACTTTTACCGGAATTTCTACCTTCAATCCAGCTGTCAGAGCATTTATTGCTGAGAAGCAGGGAGAGGAGTGCCAGTGCTGGCTTATTTGCTTCTTCTGCTAATTTTGCTTCCTTTTCCTATCCTTTTATTCATTTCTTTGCTTCTAACCGTCTTCAAATGTCATTGTTTACCATTTGGTTAGAAGGGGTTCTATCTTATAACCCCCCGGTTCGTAAAAGCGCGTTCAAGTCCTTCGATCATTTTTTGATCCAACCCCCCTTCGCTGCAACACTGCTGCCCACGGCTCAACTTCCGTGCAAACTCCTTGGCGAGGTCTTGCACGCTGTAACCTTGGCTATAATAGGGTAATCATCAGAATCCAACAAAAACGCGCTGCAAAAAGCAGGCGCCCAGTATCTCTGAATCATCCGCTAGTCCGAGAGATTACGATCTCTATATCTGGCGAACAACTTCCCAGACATCGCTCAAGAGTCGAGAAACTGATCATAAGATTGCCAACCTAGACTTCTATTAAGGCGTCCAAAATTCCCCTCTTTGGATGAGGGGGGATCACTCTGAAAAAACTGGCTTCGGCCCTCTCCTGAGACAAATAAAAAGAAAAATATAATAGACCTCGCTAGGAGAGGCAACTTCAACGTCGCAGCGTGAGGTTCAATTATTCCAGTTCTTACTCAAGTACGGTATTCGAATTGACAACCAAAATCGAGGCCCCACAATGTTAAGATATCATTGGACTCCCCTTCCAGAGATTCGGTAGAAAGGCATCTCCCTGTCGCTATCCATCAATCACTCCGATAAAGTATGGCGGTTGTTCCACAAGCCTCTGCCGAGATCAAGGACAATCTACCCGGCCCCGTTCCCTCAACCCGATCTATTGAGCCAGGCTCCACCTCTAGCACCGGAAGAAACCACGGAACCCAATTATCGGGCAAACGGTCTCTGCCCAATAGATAGACTAAAAGGGTCCACGATTCGCCTCCTTTGTCGTTCAGAAACTCTAATGGAAGTGACGATGCCTCGCCTTTGCAGTGGGGGGGCAAGGTATTGTCACGAAAGTTATCCTTGAGCCAGCCTCTCTGTAGAAGCAGGTCTCGCAATTTCAGGATGAAGGCCCGGCTGCTACTCGTACACCGGTACGAGTGCCGTGCTCGATCACAGTAGCGAGATTCTGCTCTATCGCGTATATTATGTTGTTAGAGGGACGGTAAAGATTTGACTACGGTATGATAGGATGAATGGTGGTGGGGATCTTTTTTATCGGCCGAACTGAAAGTTCAGTTAACCTCATGTAGAAAAAATGTAGCATATAGAAGGACAAACAACTGGGAATAGCCAGCCCCGCTAGGGTAAATAACAAACCTTCCTATGTTAGGTCAACGATTTGATTCTTGTCGTCCTAATTCCTTGCATGGACCTAGGTTACAATCGCCCCTCTCCTTACTTTACCTAGTTTTCTGACCATGGTTCCTTACTATAAAATCTTTCAGGGGAACCCGAGAGGAGTATGCTCCGGTGTCTCCCTTGGCAGACATCCAGAGGTACGGTAATATGCACAATAGAACTAAATCTCTTTCCTACAGGCAGGCCTACGAATCCCCTCAAGTCCCCAAATCAAACATCGCGTACCGTAACACAGAACTCGCAAAAAGTGGCCCTGTTGCTCAATTCTTGCTTGGGAAGACCAGTGCTGTACCCCAAAAACGACTGAACACAGCCTTATAAACTAGATACCTTGCCCGAGGAAGTTTAGTATCCTGCCTGAAAGGGACTGCGGTTCTATATGCCACTCCCGATCAAATAATTCGGAATCTCGGATAGGAACCGATTACGATTATATTTTTTGTGCGTTGGTCTTTTTCTTTTTTTCGCCCCCCCCCCGGATATTGTAAAGTGTTAATCAAGAATTATTGTCACATCTTTCTGCCATCAGAAAATCTAACAAAGACCCCATAACCCATCGCCCAAATGACACGCCCATAACCTTGGTGCATGATATTCAAATCAACGTATTGGAAATAGGTTGAACGAGAACGATGGATCAATTTTTCCGTTTTAGTTTCTTCCCCTAAGCACAGGTATTGGAAACTACTATAGACTCTTCGGTTTACCGGTTAGAGGAAGACCATATTCCACATCTAGCCAGAGACTTTGAGCTAGCATTGATCGACAATCGCACAAGACCCTCTCTGGGGAGGATCCGGCTTCCTTCCCGGGGCTGTGAATGAGGGCTTTAAGAAGGCACAGGTCCCACCCCCGGGATTAAGATCTGGACCTCCCGATGACTGAGATTTCCGCCCGTAGCTGCACCAAGCCGAAATCTCCCTAAGGCTCCCCCGCTACTTCTCGATATTCCGTTTACGCAAGCTCCCGCACCCCTTCCTGCCTTCTTCCCTGCCACTTCCCCTTCTCCTTTTGTTCATTCTTTTTTTTTTTCACCTCTCACAGTTCAGTCTTCCCACATTTCGCCCTCGAAACAGACATCTGAACTGTCTCTTTTTTTGTTCTTTTTTTTTTGATGAAAAATGTACCTGCAGCATGTCATCTGACAGTTACTGGTAAGAGCTGCCGCAGTGTTTCTGTTTCCCCTTCTCCTTTTTGTGTTCCTGCCGTCCTGTTGAACTCCTGTTGATCCCTACCGGGACTCTCTAATTTCGGTTACTCGGAGGATAAACTCCGAGCTATTTTTGGATAACAAAGGCAGCATGCGGCCCGAGCGCTTCCTCCTATCCTACGGTATGACAAGCCATAGATTCCTCATCTTTTGAATTAAACGCAGCGAAGAAAACTACCATACGCTAAATGTTCTGAAAATGGGTTTTTCTTCTTTTTCTTGCTCTGGAGAATCAAGAAGGCTAGCATCGAGTAAACAGAAGCTATTTACCTATCATCCACCGATGCATGTGCCAATTCTAGGTCTTATACTCGAGTAGAGGGAGGAGGGGTAAAGGAGCTGTAGAAAGCTCTGCTGAGTGCGACGTTCTCTTGGTTGCGCGGGCAACGGCTTTTGTGGTTGCTAATTCGCTACACCTCGCTACCCATCATCGGCGCTCACTCTGTGCCGCTAGGGTTGCTTGTGACTTGACCACCAGTCATGTGCGAGTAGGTGGGTGCGGTACCCGAGTACTGTGCTGCATTACCACGGTTGTGCTGTCCGAGTACCGGTAGTTGCGATACGGACCACCAGGTACGAGAGGACCCTATCGTGCCATTGTGCTACCGTGTTCGAGTCAATGAGCACACCAGGGCCTATGGACAATGTGGATCATCCCTGCCGACCCTGTCGATCACCTAAAGGATCCTCAATACGGCGATCATCGACAACCCCAACCGTGGTTGGCCCAACCCTATCGGGAAACCGGAGCATAAGAAACAAGGGTGTGGGGGGTTCGGCGCCAAAATATCCTCCAAGATCGCGGGCCCTTTTTTACCTCTGGTGGCAGATGCCTTGCCCCGCCCAATAAGGCGTAAAGCTTCCATTGTCAAGCTTGGCAAGAGTTGCCCTCTGCCGCGCTAGTGCTTCGGGATAGGATAAGAGGGCTTTGCGGGTCTCTAGGCACCGGAACAGTGGCGTTGTTAAGGTTGTCTGTTTCACCGCTGAAAGTGGAACTTTCTGACATGCTCAGGGATGTCCCGGCCGCTTTGACGCCGCAGCGCAGCTTGGAGGTAACTCTCGTGAGCCCTTATTTTACTGCCCGTGTGCTTGAACCAGTACTCGACCACAGCAGGATAAATGCCAGAATAATCATGGAATTTCACTCAATATTTATCTCCTGTGCTACAAGACACTTGTAGAAGCCGCCCAACACTTTGCCGACAAATAGCCCACTACATGCTGGGGATATGCACCTTTGGAGTTCGTAAATCGTAATTGATATTGGTCTGGTGCGGGTACTCGGGTTCGCGGACACTTTCGGCGGAGATGTCATAGGAACGCTCTCAGCCTTCACGGCCTGAGGGTTCATTTATCCCCTATCAGAGAAATTCCCCCTTACCCACTTATTTGATGACTTGAGGGAATATCAAAAACTATCAATGTCGATCCTCAATAATTGCTTGGGCAGATAAGGGCTGAAATGTTTGACACCTCAGCAGGTTGGGATTTGGGAAAGGGGGGAAGGGGGATCGAGGGGTATGTCTGCATCGAAGTAAAACTAGGGGTGATGTATCATTCAACCATTTTCTGTATATTGGCTTCAAGCTCATTGGGAATTTCTACCAGCCTTACGAGCAGGTTCCCAAAAATGCCTTCATTGTAGCAATGGCCGCAACGAGCTCCTCTGGGCATTTTACAACCCTGTTATGAGATATCAGAGTTAAATTTATTACAAAGTAATATTAATATCCTGAAGTGGGGGTTCAAGATGATTTCCTCGGAGAGTGAAATGTATACGCAGCTGCACCCTGGAATCACCCAGGCGGGGTTGTACGCTGCGGAGTTCTCCGCTCATTGACCTCTTATCCTAACGTCTGATGCGGAACTTGGGAAGTGGTAGGGGCAGATGTCAAGTTGTTGTAAAATATCCCTCCCCGCTAAGATGCGATACGACTTCATATGGCTAAGGCCTGACCGCTTTCTCAACCACACCGGAGGTACCCCCTTATGACAGTGCCCAAGTACTCCGCCAAGGCCTCTACCTCTCTGCCGGCCCCCGGAAACTAAATAGTGTTACATAACTTGGTGATATGATAGTCCTAGTATAAAACCCCCGCCCGACAGCTACTCATAATGCCCAAGCGGTGTAAACAATCAAGGCCTAATGCGAACTATGGCACCCCCGGTATCTACCAGAGTGCTTCCTCCTTATGCGCGCTTATTGGGCTGAGAGTGAGTCTCTCAGCACCTAATAAACGTGTGCCTAGAGGGAGGGAGGGAGAGACAAGTAGACTTAGGATGAGGTAATATTTATGGTACAGTAGTGTACCGGTGCAAATAAGGATCGCCATACCCACAAAGCCCATCAAGCAGAAGGACATCATAACACGATAGGACCATCCTTCTCCCAACAACGGACAGGGAAGAAAGCCACGTTTCTAGTCCCTGGCCTAAGAGTGGTGGTTTCCAAGGTGAAAAATTCCTCTTATATCTTGGCTTAGCAATTAGTTTTAAGCCGAGCCGATGCTAGCACACCGCACATTTCTTGCCGCGAGCCGATGCATGGATGCTGTTCACCGCTGGTTCAACACCCCCCCTGGTGAAACGGAAATACCATATGACTACAAGTACCGTGCCCGGAGCTCGATGCGCCCCAAACCAGCTGACAACATTCATCACTAATACCGGAGTTCTTTAGGTTTATTGACGGCCTCTGTAAGCATCCAGTAACTACCATAGCTGTGCGTGAATTTTTTTTTTTTTGAATGAGTACGGTACGAGCATACCGGTAGTAGATTACTGTACTACGGGAAATCCTGCAATGAAGGATCACTGCACCGTTTTGAGGAGGACCCCTGTCTGTTTTGTGGCGGAAAGATCTGGAATTGGATTGGTCGGCGTGATTTACGATGTTTCTACTAGTGTTTCGTAGGCCCAGGGACTAAATTGGGCGGGTAAGCGAGTGGTGGGAGGCGATGCCTCTGGGGGGGGGGGTATTCCGAGCAAGTTTGGAGTTAGCGTAACTACTCGAGTATCTATTATTATACCTACTAATTTTCATCGCCGGTGCCCCCTTCTAGTTTAGCCCTCGCTCTCGACCTACTCGAGTAACAGTGTCCACAACCAACGTTCTAACAGGATGCGCCTCATCCACAATATACTTCTCCTTCGACACACTCTAGCACAATCGCCGCATTTATGCTACTAACCTCCCTAGCCTTAACGTGTAGGCTCCTCTACCGCCTCATGCTCCGACCTAGGCTCCAACGCCTAACCCGATGCCTCCTGGGGCCTACCAACTCTAGCTTCCCGGTGGGTAATTTTATCATGGCCAAAAAATGCTGTCTGGAGCCATCTAGATGCCCACAATTCCGAACTACAGACTGCTACGGTACCTAGGAATCTCCAATATCGGGCCGGTGTTCCGACAGCGCTAAAGGTGCTGAAGGGAGCACTCCAGACGAACAACTACATCTTTATCAAACCGCCGCTAGCAGGGAATGACACCGGCAACATTCTCGGAAAGAAGGGGCTGCTGTTCGTAGAGGATGGGGTGCATTGTGCAGAGGAAGGTGCTGCTGCTGGCTTTCTCAGATGCGCATATTAAAGAATTAGTGCCCAGGTTTTGGTCTCAGGGAGTGGCAATGACCGAGAAAGAGGCGGAGGTGGTTTGCGCTTCCTGGTGGTAGCCGAGAGGAGGAGGAGGGGGTGGCGGTAGAGATGGAGAAGTGGTCCGCACCGGCGACGCTGGATATAATCGGCCCTTCCAGCTCCGGCTATAAATCCCATGCGCGGTAGAGTGCTTCTATAAGGGGTAGTAGCTATACTGAAGAAAGTTATGGCCCCGAGTTAGCAGATTCGTACGATACAATCTTCGGCACGGGTAATCTATCCCGGATCATGGTGATCGTATCCGTGAGGTTTTCCTCTCACTTTGTACAATCCCTCCAGCTAAAGCGAACTACAACATCGCGCACGAGCCGTCGACTATCAGACATGTGACCACGCAAATCATTGACGCCGAAAAATCTACCCTAGCTACCCCTAGGAAGACCCTAAATCTAAAGAAATACACTCTGTAATGCTAGGGAGTCTAGTATAGAGACTAAATAATGACCTTCCTAGTCGCAGGGCACAAAACCAGTGCTACGCCAATGATCTAGGCCATACACTCCATATCCCAACCGGAGAATAGGCACCTAATCCCGCCTCCGTGCCGAAATCCACCCCGCATTCTCCCCCAGCCTGCCGACGGCCACCACATATGACCACATCCCCAGCCTAAAGTATCTCTCACGCCTCGCGTCTGAGGTGCTCCGCCTGTATCCTCCTGCTGATGTGACGCTGCTCATGGCGGCCTAGGATATGGGCCTGGACAAGGCGCTGGTGCCGAAAAGCACGTCCGCCGTGCTCTCCCCGCTCCTGTTCGAGAAAGCCTATTCTGTATTAGCTAATCCCGGGCCCTCCCTGTAGAGCACCGCCACTGTCCTTTTTTCCCACCAAAAACACAACGTTTCTCCACAGCCCAGAAAATAATGCTTCCACTTCCTCTTCTAAGCGAGAAAATGCGATCACAAAAAAATCATTAAAAATCTAAACACTTCTTTAAAAATACGCCAGACACTCTGCTAAATCACAGGATATTGTCTCATGCCAGAATACAACTATGTAGATAGCCTATATAGTTTATAGTTAAACTATAAATTTCCGTTTAGGAAAATATCAGGGTAGCACCCTACGGAGCTATATTCAGGCTATGCCTATCACCTTGTCTAGCACTACAAATGCAAGAAATGACTGGATGAAACATTGCGCTTTTACTGAGAAAAAAATATTGTTGGTATTCTACAGAGAGGGCCTGGGGAGGGTTTTTCAGAGTGTAAGAATCATGTGCCATCACTCGATGCTTTCTAGACAATCATATTATTATATCTCCTAGTAAAGTTATCACAGACAACCCCACTATCACAACACTCTGGTGAACTAAAAAATAATATCACAAATGTGCAATACGACCAGAAAAGTATTTTGCTAAAAACTAAAGAAATAGAATGAAAGAATTAAACCGACAAACAATTCATCAAGCTATTAAAACTTGAACTGGCTCAAGAGAAAGAAGTGAAATCATAATATACTGAGCACCTTCAAACAAGGGACAAACCAACAAATGAGAGTCATTCCGTCCTTAAAGCTCCCTCACCCAACTTATAATCAACCTAATTCATCCAATCAACTCATAATATCCGCTGAATAACCCAAGCCCGACTAATCTCAATAACCAAACAAAATAACCTAGTAAATATTGTCTCTTAAAAGAGGGAGCAGGTACAGGCTTGCGAGAACTGCCACCCCCAAGAGAGGGAGGATTTACCACTTAAAATAACCTAATTGAGTGAAAACCCGTGGTAGAGCCTTTTTGTTTAATGCGAATATCGCTTGCCTCCAACACAATTCAGTCCTCTGTCCCCTCTCCCATAGCTTCCAAAACTGGTCTGAGGTTTCGTTTACAACCCCCTCTCTCGCCCATCTACAGGCACCACATCCCCTTTACTAGTCTCCGCCAAACTATACCCCCTCTCTAGCTTTGCCCCCAATTCCGATGCCATCAATTCGGCATTTTTCTTGCTGGGTGAATTCGCGCCTTCATCAAGTAGAAGCTTGACTATGCCCATGTGATCGAATCGAACAGCAAAGTGAAGTGGGGTATAGCCAGAGCGGGCTTTCTTGTTATATCACTCCTGATAGAATATATGAAAATTTTGAGGTCTTAGTTCTCTAGCGTCCAGTAGTGTTGGGTACCATCACGCTCGAGCAGAAAATTTAGCCCATGCTCGAGCATAAATCGTGCTCGTGCACACCAAAATTTTGTGATCGAGCATGATCGTGCCCATCACTAGCACTGTCCAGCTTAGATGGTGTGTTGCTATTTTTATTTGGATCCAGGGGGAGGGATTGTGTGCACTGGGAAATCAGAATAGAGTACTTCAGGCTCATGCCTAGACGCGATACGGGCTGTGGCAGCACAGGGCTTCGCAGCCGGATAGATTTGGTGACTAATTTTCCCTGGGATGTGAGCCCTAGACAGGCTGCGATGTGGGCTTTTTCCTGCTCCCTAGCCAAAATCTCCATTCTCAGGTTCCCACAGAGCTCAATATAGGGCTTTCTTATGGTGTCGCTAACCTTGAAAAATTGATTGCACATTCCGGCTTCCGGAGGAGTAGTTGTAATATTTGACCTTTGAAATCATAAAACTCCGATGGGCATGAACAAACCAGGATTCTGCCGCATATCTGAGATATGGCCAGTTGGTTACAGGCTTACAGCTTCTTGTGGGTCTTTCCGTCCCACTTCTCAATAAGGTTCTTGTTGCTCCTGTCCCAGGAGATCTCGCTGCAAGTATGAAACCAGGGACAAATCGGAGGATGCCGAAATCGCTGAGCTTAGGAGCCTCTTAGGGTTTCCAAAGACGTAGTGAAGGTATCTGAAGCACTCCCGGGCGATTTTGAGATCTGCTACCGTTTTAGAAAAGTACAGGGAGACCGTCCTTCCGGTTTTTGTCGAAAAGTATTCTGTTGGGACATTATGAAGAATGGATACAGTGGTGTCGGTGGTTCAGAGAAATCCCATAGATGACTGGACACACATCCTGATTTTCTTCTGTATTCTTAGCTGAATTTCATAAAGCCCTTCACCAAAAATTAGCATATCAGGACTGCTAGAATATTCAGTTACATAAATTGTGCTACACACATGCACCCTCGACGAACTAGGCTAGGGTCTGACAGACCGAATTTTGTACTAAGCCCTACAGGACAATGCAGTAACTGCCTCCTCTTGTATCATCTCAACTGAGGGATGAGTTGGCGGTCCGTTTCCCCCATAGTTGAGAAGGAGAACTCTGGCCTCCTAGCAGATTTATCTTCTCTTCAGCTTCACTTTGGGTGTTGTGCCCACGGTATTAGTATCATTGCTTCTACCTCTTCTCCCTCGCACAACTGCATCCATCCCTTGTTCCTCCTCACCTCGCACTTCTAATTTTGAAGACCTCAAAATATCTCTAGTAATAAGAGAACACTTGTAGGAAGGGGGCCATAATGTATAACCCTAGCCAATTTTTTCTACATGAATCCAGATTAGCTAATAGGACACTAGTGTGAAAGTATCCAAAACATGAGCCGCCCAATGTTCAATCCAGGGTGCTTCTCCGGCAGCAACAGCAATAATATAAACACAAATATTACCAATAATTTCGGTATACAAGTACCTTCATGTGTTCCCAGTAAGCTGCCTTTCATTGTGGCTCTTTGTTTCAAACTTATATCTAAAAATTCTCGTAATATGGGCTATTGTAGGCGGACAGACTAAATGTGCGACAGTCAAACACGTCAACACAAGAACTAGAGTGGGACTTCACTCAGGTATGGGGGTAAATCAGAAACTTCCTTCGCTCGCTCAACTATCGTAAACTAACTAAAGAAATGATAAAAATATATAGAGTGTAAGGAAACCATCTCAACCATTCGATCGTTTCCCACATTCATCTATTTCGTTCCAGGCATATCTCCACCTTCCCGCACAACGACAAAGGAAAGACAAACCCACAGTTCATCTCTTCCAATCCTTTCAACTTCTGAACAAATGAAATCATCAAAGACATTCTGTATGCTTTCCGCATGTCCACTTCCGTCAACTCTAACAAAAATCTATCTAACAACCTTTGAAGAGATGATACTAGCATGCACAAGCTAGGGAGTGTCACCACCGGAAATTGACTGAGACCACCTCTGCGATGAGTTGAACCTACACAGGGTGACACTAGACAATTGGTTTTCAAAGAAGCTGTGTAAGGAATGGCCGGGAAGCAGTGGATCTAAGCTTCTTTGGCTTTGCGGTGGTCCAGGAACAGGAAAGACGATGTTGGCCAAGTGTGTTGCTGCCAATCCGTGGATAGATTGATGGGTAAAAATTAAAACCTTTCCTTAAAATCATAGTTATCATATACAATTAGGTTGTATTTATTTATTTATTTTTGTTTTTGTTTTTCAATACAAAGACTTTCGCTTAACCAAGGATAAGTTTCCGGGAAAAAAATAATGGATTTTTGAGTTTGGGGAGGGCAGGGTGCGGTTTTGTTGTTATTAGCAAACAGGTAAATTTTATCTTTCCTCTAGTACCAAACTAAAGAACATAGATAACTAATCAACGAAAAATAAGGAAAAGGAAACTTGTCCTTTCCTCATAACCTCTTCCTCCCCCGATGATTATTTAGGGATTGATATAGAACATGGTTTATGGACGGGTAGCAGTGATGAAAAAAGAGTCAGAAGGAGAAGAGTAGTTTGCTTTGCTAGCTCTTCTTTTTTTGCTAAGCTATTTTTGATACTGGGTGTTAGTAGCACTTTGTGAGCAGTGTACGTACCTAGTGGAGTTGAGTTTATTTTTGGAGATGGCAGCCCCCGCTGCGAGTGACTTGTCATGAACTGGTGATCCCACCTAAAGAATTTCTTTCTCTTCCCTCTCTATTTAGAGTTTAGGGGCTAAGGTGTGTTCTAGTGTAGCGACGCACCAAAGGTAGGAAATGGAATATAGAGCAGTGAAAGGTACAGGTTGCCGGAAGGGGCCTAGAGTAGCCGGGGATCCAATTCACCCATCGGGGGAGGGGGGAAAAATTAATGCTATTGCAGACACGCATCTATTTTGTCAAGATCGGTGAATGTTATCCATGGCCCCTACCTCTAAGAGAGAAGAAAGGCCCCGGGGGAGAGTGGAAGGGAAGAGAGAGCACTATAGCAAAAAGCTCTTCTTGGTCCCGGAAACCTGCAGAAAATAGCCTAAGACTTCGTTCGGTTAACTATGGACTGTTCAACTGCCGTTCCAGATATGACCGTTCACAGCCGTGAACGGTTGCTTGAGATTTGGTCCATCCCCAGGAAAGCTGTTTGGTTATGCAGACCGTTCAACCGACTATTCATTAGTCAGCCGATTTCGTGGGTGCCCGAGAGGGGCCATCGTGGTTGTCAACATTGACGAACGGTCGATGAAAAGGACCTTAAGAGGACCTTTTCATTTTTGACCGTTGGTACCGATTTTCAGTAAAATGCAGGATGGTATAGTGCATCGACGGATAAACGTGAACCTCATTTTGGGGTATTTTCAAACGAGTATAACCAATCCAATACTGGTGTAAATAATTTAAAAAACCTGCAGGGATATAGAGGAACCTTAGTAGAATAAAAGTGCAGTGTTTTTAATTTGTGAACCCAACTACAAAGAATGATATACTTGTTTTAAAAGTTGGGAATTTGGTGTAATATTAGTGGTCTTGGCATTAAAATGCAACGAATATCTGATGACTAAGCATAAAAATTGATCAAATATCCAATCATAAAGAAGCATGTACGACATGTGTGAACAAGACAACAACACATTAGCAATCAAGATCAAGTCGCAATGACTATGGTCAAATAGCGTATACAACAAAGTCGTGCTACTGGCAGATTGGGTGGCCGGCCTAGAAGCACAGTTAATAGAGAAAAAGAGGGCGAAGCTAGCAGTTCTGTGGAGTTGAATGTCGAAAGTGAAGAAGTAGTTGAGATGAATAGTAAGTCCTCTCTATATATAGCTATTGAAGTTGAAGTAATATAAAAGGCTAACATTGTGATAATTGTAATTATTAGGAGATATAGGGTATCAGATAAGAGCAGGAAGAGGAGGGAAGGCTCCCTGTCGCCGAACGATATGGAGACCCAAGAAGAAGGAGCAAGAGAGAAGGGAAGAGATGGCAGTGAAGCGAGTAGTGGAGTTAGAAGGAGAGCTGGTAGGTGGAGAGGGATCTAACCAAGAGGAAGAATAGAATGCTGGAGCTCATGAGGAGTAATGTTATAATCCTCTCTTCTCCGGGTGATACTTGCAGCAGGTAACCGATAGTCTTCTAACGATCACTTCTCTTGGCCCAATAGCTGTTGCGATAGCTAAGTCCGTTGACTCCTATCTAGCAACGTCGATCGCTAGGCTCGTATAAGACCGTCGTGTCTTGATTCCCGAAAGTGTGATAGATAAAGATCTTTGTATTGAAAGTAAATTGTATGAAAGAACTTAGATGGTTGCGTGAAGAACCCAAATCTCATGCCCCGAGGGTGCCCTTATATAGGGGTTCTTCCCTCA
>Ga0307507_10006767_pt1 | contig 17228 bp, 12 predicted proteins | sample 7_EM_MG_FD_207223 | JGI IMG/M metagenome (GOLD analysis project Ga0307507, IMG submission 207223) | Populus trichocarpa ectomycorrhiza microbial communities from riparian zone in the Pacific Northwest, United States - 7_EM | ecosystem: Host-associated > Plants > Roots > Unclassified | place...
TTCCCTTAGTTAGACAAACAAACCAACCGACACCCAGGCAATCAAAAAATAGAGATCGTTCCATCTATTTCAATTGGGTCCATTTCTTTCTCTGTCATCTTACCCTTGTTCAGTCAATTAAGAAATACGGCATCAGAGCATTTCACCATCGATATATTATCCGGCATAGTTAGTAGGAGGCCACGGTCATACACACGCAGGGTGGATCCGGCACGCGCGACACACCATCCAACTAAAGGGAAGTCAGTCAGGGAGCCCGTCACCGGTATTACAGTGGTTAAATTTTATCTGATCTTGCTTGTATTGGCCTTTATCAATGAGAAAGAATAGGGAACGGAAAATGGGCGAGATTGGGCTATCACCAGGGCTTTGGTCTAGTGAGTGTATTTGCAGCAGCAGGGACAGATAAGAAGGGACCCCTCAATGCCAAGAGTTCGCATTCTGCACGGCCAGTAAGTCAGTCATAAACCACTGCGTCCTGGGGTGGAAAACCCTTTATGCGAGTTTTCGGCTGGGCGTTTTAGTGTGTATCATACTCGAGTAATACCTTTTTACCGACAAAACGACGGTAAGTACCGTAACAGAGCAACCCAAACCTGCGGCTCATAAAACTCTTTTTCAAAGCGGGGCTGAAGCTGGTAGTAGAGGCAAAATTTCATGGTCAGTTCACCGAGCACGACCGGCACTCATCCAAGTATGATAAGTAGTGAGAGTCAAACCCCCCACCCTAGAAAATTTACCTGTGGTGGCTGTCGGCCAATCCATAGAAGTTGTTATGGGATTGGTTACGGTCCGCGAGTGTAGTTGATCGAGTTCCCAATCAAGTCCCGATCACCGCTATCCTATGGGCGAATGGGACATGCAGATTCCCGCCCCTGATCCGGGCATGGCCTACCGGTGTGGATGAGGGCATTAGTATAGGGTAGTTTCGCAGTCAGGAGAGCGTTTGGGTGCGCACTAAACATCTATGTTTGTAGATAGCTTGGCATGCAGAGTTTCCTGCATATAAGCCACCTCTCTCTTTCCTTAGTTAGACAAGGACGCAAACGCCCAGGCAAACACCAATAGAGATCGTTTCCTTCCTATTCCAAGCGGGTGCAGCACTTCCTCTTTTACTATATCCTTGTTCCATCTGTTTAGCACGATACCCTCAGAGCATTTCCCCATCCAGTTATTATTCGGTATAGCAGAGAGTCAGAACTACACGCACCAGGTGGGATACGGCTCGGTCGACCACACCATCCTACTAAGGGAACTATATCATTTACTCCCACACCGGTAGTACCTTCGCTTAAAAATAATCATGAAATATAAAATGAATTTTTCTTTTTTGTGGAAAAGTTTCTTATCAAACAGTCTAAAGTCACAGAGGGCGGGAGATCTGCATGTCCCCTTAGTCCATGAAATACATTTTTAGGGAAATAGGGAATAGAGAGTATACATGTAAATTGCCAACCCCACAAAATAGACTACTACTACTACATACGGGCCAAAAATTGGCCGGAATTTAAGAATTTTGGTGGTATTATATGCAACTAGATTCAGGCCATTACGAGTGCGCAGAATCTCGAGTCACCGCGCGGTTTGCCTTCTCACTATTCTCCCCCCGCCCCCCTCCTACGAAAAGTGCTACTACTTGCGATAGTTCTAAGCATCAAATGCCACTGCTAGCGGCTATAAGCTAGCGGGGCCATGGATAATCTACCCGCAGGTTAAGAGAGCTAGGGAAGATCGAGATTGAGCTCCACTTCGTGATTCCCAAGAATACCTAACCCACAATCCTTGCTTGGCATTGCCTCACGGTTTTAAGACCGACTGGTATTGGATACCACCAAAAAAGTTTGGGCTCTCGCTAATTTTTGGACCTTATTCAATTGCAATCCATTTTAAAAACGCTTCGACATCACGAGTACCAAGTGTAGAGGGTAAGTCCATCTAACTTCAGGGTGGAGAGGGCGAGGGATAAGAAGACCGAGAGGAGGGTCCACGAAGCGGAATTATCATTTATCGCAAGTGATATGGCTGCAGAGGAGGAGGAGAGGGTGGCGAGGAAGGATTGAGGTATGGGAAGGGAAAGTGGAGGATTGTGAGTTTTTATTCTGGAAGGCTTTTCTGTATTTGACTTGTGGTTTGAGGAATGTGAGCAGACGGCCTGCATGTACTTGTAGCTACGGTAGGCAACAAGGTGAAGGATGGAAAACGTGTTGGAAGAAGAAAAAGAGTCCGTTGAGTCTCCCTCTGATTGGCGCCAGGGAGGGCGACAGATCTTCTCCCCCACCGCACCCAACCTATTCAGCTGCATAACTTGCGTCACACACCCGGACTTTCGACAGACCAGAGATGAGCCCGACAGAATTTTCCGCCCAGTCAAGGAAAGAGGTGCCTCTCCTTCTCGTAGAAAGGCACCTGTATATTCCTTTTGTTTCATCTGAATTGAGGGCGGAGTTAGCCGTGCTTTCCCCTCTCATAGCCGAGGAGGGGGATTCCGACATTCCAGACACTCCAACATTTATCCTCCCTCCGAGCCCTTAAGGTATTATTACGATCGCTGTCGTGCCCTTCCTTCACCCATCCTAACCCCATACGTTTAATTTCGAAGACCCTAAAATATCTCCGGCGGTGGGAACAGAATCCTTGTGGGAAGATAGCCGCCAGATTGTATAGCACTCAGCTGATTTTCTACATGGATACAGATCGGCTAACAAGGCATCAGTTGGGGAGCATTCAACATGACAACTGCCCAAGATTTAAGTTGCGGGCACTTCTCAGGCAATAGCAACAGCTTTAATACAAATATCATAAATAATTATAGTGTACAAGTACCTTCATATGTTCCTGGTACGCTGCCTTTCATTGCCAATCCTTGTTTTAAATTTATAGCTAAGAATTTGTGTAGCAACCTTTGAAGAGCTGATAAAGTGCACCAGCTGGGGGGTGTCGCCACCAGAAATTGACTTGGACCACCTCCGTGACGAGTATAACCTGCCCGGGGGTGACACTGGAAAATGGATTTTTGAAGAAGCTGTGTATAGGGGGTGGCAGGAGAGCAAGGAATCAAAGCTGCTTTGGCTTTGCGGTGGCCCTGGGACAGGAAAGAGTATGTTAGCTAAGCGTGTTGCCGCCGAATTTCTCAGAGGACCCGACACTCCTCCTCCTGAAGGGGTTAACTTGATTTTCAACTTCGTCTTGCCCGAACTCCCCACCGCTAGGATATCTTCTGATGAGGCCGAGTTATCACAACTCAGGCTTTCCAAAGTAGCCAGCGACCTACTGTACAGCACTCTCCAGCAGGATGGGCACCTTTTCGATGGCTGTAAGGCTGAACTCGAAAAGCAAGGTGATAGGTTTTTCACCAACCTCTGTTCGTTATGGAAGGTTCTGCGAAAAGCGATCAAAAATTGCCGGACAGACCCTGTATACATTCTCATAGATGGCATCGACGGGCTGAAGGAGAGCTTATGCAAAGAATTGATTGGAAGGGTTCTGGAACTCATGAAAATCCGCACAGTCAAAATATTTCTCTCCAGCAGGGACGTACCCCACATCTCGAACAACCTCCCTTGTAACCCCTCTGAATGCACCAAGATCAACCTCGATATGAACAGCTTTATAAAGGAAGATGTAGAGTGTTTTATCAGGCGCAGAGTAAATGCATGGGGGTGGGATATTGATCTGAAGGAGAGAGCAACGGAAGCCCTTCTGGCAAAATCGGAGGGCATCTTTCTCTGGGCATCGTTGGCAATTGAAAATCTAACATACTTTAGTTCAGGTCCTGATTTTGACAAGTTCATAAGGGGGCCACCGTTAGGGCTTCAAGACGTATACCAGGAAATGTTACACACTCTTTTGTTACGTGGAGAATCAAGAGAGGTTCTGAACATGATCTGGAGTGTAGCACTTGCCTTGCGCCCGCTCACATTCAGCGAATTAGGCCATATCCTAGCCTGTATAGAGGAAAAAGCAAGGACTGAAGGGCAGCCTTCTCATGAGAGAACAAGCAACAAAATCCGGCGGAGGACAGAGAAGGAAATCAGGATATATGTTCGCTCCTCGCTAGGATTTCTCCGGGCTACCAGTGAAACTGTATCCATTGTCCATCATACTGCAACAGAATTCCTTTTCGATGAATACAGCAAGGGCGGCCTCCCAGTACTTTCCAAATGCCAGGCAGATCTCGCAGTTTCCTGGGGGTGCTTCCAGTACCTTCACCATGTCTTTGGTGACCAGAGGGGATTACAAGGCAGAGATGTCAGCGGAGGCCACGATGTATCGCAAGATGCAAGCTTGGGGCCAGACTTCCAGGAAGAGGGGACAGGAGAGGCACCATGGAACGTGGCGCGGAGAAATCCACAGGAAGCAGCAGCTAAGTGGACATATCTCAAATATGCCGCAGAACACTGGTTCCTTCACGCCCGCCGGAGCATCGAGACCTCAAAGGACAATTTCTGCGATGACGCTGCTCGTAACTGGTTGCAGCATCAGTTCTTCGACGTCAGTGATGTCATACGAAAGCCATGGATTGAGCTCTGCGGGGATTCAAGAATGGAGGTTTTGGCGGGCGAGCAGCCACAACTACACATCGCAGTGTGTCTGGGTCTCGTGCCCCTGGTGGAAATGGCTCTCTCTGATTTCCCAACGGTGACGAACAGCAACTGGTCACCACTGCATCTAGCAGCTAGGTTCATATCTGGGGCATACAAAATTCTCATTGCTAAGGGCGGACCATCCCTCCTCACAGATCTGGACAAAAATGGCAACACACCACTACATGAGGCAGCTATTTCCGGCCATTCGACCATGGTCAAGGCCCTAGTAAAAAAATTCACAGGGCACAAAGCATATAGAAACGAGATAAACAAGAAAAACCACTCCGGCAACACCCCACTTCACCTCGCTTCTCAGTTCGATCACCCGGAGATCGTCGAGCTTCTCGTCAAGAAAGGGGCAGATACCACCATCAAGAACAACTCCCAAATGTCAGTATTGGAATTGGGGGAAAAGCTGGAGCGAGGAGATAGTTTGAATATTCTAAAACATGCCGCAGAAATTAGAGAGGAGGAAGCCAAGAAGGAGGCTGTGGAAGACTCTGTAGAGGAGCCTCTGGACGAGCCTGTGGGGCACCCTGTAGAGGAGCTTCAGCAAAGCCTGCTGGCACATCAACCGCCAAGTCCATCGGGACTCTTGCCACCGCGCCCGTCAGAATACATCCTGCGGAGCCTGCCGCCCCCGCTCGTAATGCACTGCTTGAGCTTGGGGCTATACAACATGGTGGGATTTTACCCGTCAGGTCTGGCAAGACTGCCGATATGGAGCCCACCAGAGCCCTGGTGGCCGAGCTCGCAAGAACTCCCGCGGTGGGACCCAATAGAACCCCCGGTGAACCCCGCGGTAGAACGCCTACCGTTGAGCCCACTAGAAATTCGGCTTTCGAGCTTGGGGAGACTGCCAATACCGGTATGGAGCCCACCAAAACCCGGATGGCCAGACTCGCAAGAACTCGCGCGGTGGAGCCCGATAAAACCCCCGGTGGAACCTCCTATGGAACCCCCTATGGGACTCCTAGGGCAACTCCAGCCATACGGCCCGGTAGAACTCCCGGCGGAAGTACCGCAAGAATTCCTAGCGCAAGTCTCGGCAGAACTCATAGCGCAACTCCAGCTATACGACCCAGTGGAACCCCCCGCAGAAGCCCTGGCAGAAATCCCGGAGGTGGGCTTGCGGAGGCGCCTGTTGAGACGATTAGGGCGGTCTAGAAAAGCATGGTTAACAAGGGCTTGAGGATTCTTGATAGCAGTTAAGCCAATCTTCCTATTCTTTTTCGTTCACAGCCAGCCTTTCCAGAAAACTTTATTTCAGAAGGGAGATCTGAACCCTGCACTGGGCTGCTCAATTTTTTGGGGTTATTATAATACAGTATTTTCCTTTATTAAATTTTTCTACCATTCACACGATAGAGACATGCCCTAAAACAGTTAACCCTATAGCAATCGACCTAGGGGCATAAATTGGCTCATAATCAACCGTGAATAGATTTTTTCCCAATCGCTCCCACACTCAATATACACTCCGACAACCAAACAAAAAGTTCCCACATGACCCCCACAAGCTTCATTAGCAAAGCATCGCAGGCCATACAAAAGACCCCTAACTCTGCACTGTCCTTAAAACTATAGGGGTTTAAACTGCAGGGGCGGTAAGTATTTATTCAAGCCAAATATTTTCCAATATACATATACTAGCATAGGTCCCATTCATCGTTCCGCTTGCAGCCAGAGCCTTATCAGTATAAACCATAACTGTAGGCTAACGTGATAGTACATTTCTAATACCAAGCACAACATTAGAGAAAGTCCAATCAGATCACAATTTGAATATTCACTCAAACCCCTTTCAGGAGGTGTTAGAATATATTAAAAAAATTTCTAAATGGCAGCTACAATCTTGATAAGCAAGCCTGGAAATACAGACTCCCGCAGAAAGAATCAGGAAATGCGGAAAGGAAAAGTCAGAAACATGGTTGCTCAATTGGCTCGAGCAAACCAAAGGATCTAATCAAAACTCCTGAAGCCCGGTCCCCGTTTTCCGGGTTTTTTTGTACACAGGCTCTACTAGGTCAATAATAAGACTTTATTGAGTAACTTAATATACAAGACAGGGGAATTACGAGGCTTGGAGTTATTGACGATATCATGACCTGAATGGGAAAGAGGAGGAGGTAATAGTAAGACAGACCAAGGCTATGGATAATTAGAGAACCCCAATACCTCTTGCATTTGCCCTTCAGCCTCCCTTAGGGACGAGGTGCTAGCAGGCCTCTGCCTAGCCCTGCTGTATTCAGTTTAAGCAGGTTATCACCGGTTACACAGCTGGTTGGACTTTGGCAGTATCTCGTGAGTTTATTAGATAGCTACTGTAAGTTGGGCTGGTTATCAGCTGTGTAACAGGATTTCGAGTCGGAGAATCACTCTCATTCGTTAATTTGCCCGCCGCACAGGGTGCGCACAGAGCATCATAATCTATGTTCTCTCTTGATAACTTTACCACCAGTCAAATGGGTGTTGAAACGACTGATGGTTGATTGAAGAAAGACAGGTGGGGTGTGAGCCCGACTATTTAAGTTACACAGGAGAGACCAAGCCGCAAGTTCCCAGGTTCACGCGGCCTCACTCGCCGCATCACCGCCACTCCACCGGCTTACGTACTGCCCTGCGGTCAACCATATCAGATATGGAAGGACGCTCCAACAATGAGAGTGCAGAAAGCGTCGAGTGACTGCACATGATTCCATACATTTCTTACATCCCTCCTTCATTCCTTGATAACAAACAATATTCACGAAATAAACGAAAAATTCACCCCCAAACCGCCTCCTTAACCAAAACGGGTATACCCCCCTGGGGTTTATTGCCGGCCCCCGCCTTAACAACCACCTCCCTCTTCCCATCTTGTGAAAACTCGAACCTTCCAATCGTGACCGCAAGCAAACACTTAAACTCCACCTTGGCAAACACATTCCCAATGCACCCCCTAGGCCCTGCTAGGAATGTAAGAAACCCATAATTACTCTCCACAGCAGCCGCCCCATCCTCCCTGCTTGCCCACCGCTCGGACCTAAACTCCTCCGCGTCGGCGCCCCACAGCGCTACGCTTCTATTTATCGCGAATGGGGAGAGCATGATAGTCGTACCCTTCGGAATAAACGACCCGTTCAGACTCGTATCCTCGACTACCATGCAAAGCGTCGCGCCGACAGGAGGGTACAAGCGAAGCACCTCGGATACGATATAGGAAAGACACTTTAGGCTGGAGATCTGGTCGTATGTGACGGTCGTCGGCAGCTCGGAGGGGGATGCCGCGTGAATCTCGGCGCGGAGCCGGGATTAGATGTGTCCGTTTTCCAGCAGGGATGAAACACGTATGGCCCAGATCATTGACGTAGCGGTGGTTTCGTGCCCTGCGGCTAGTAAGGTCATCGTTTGGTCTCCCGTGCTAGATTCCCCATCTGAGCCCATGTAGGTGTCCGATTTTAGCATTACAAAGAGGACGTCTTTCAATTCGGAGCCTTCCGCGGAGGTAGCTAGGGTAGACTTTTTTGACGGTGACGTCTTATAGCCCACATCGCGGTTTGGTTTTAGCAGGGGGAACTGCCGGAAGTGGGAGGGAAATATTATGGATAGGGTCGCCACGATCCGGGATGGACTACTCATGTTGAATATCATAGTGTTCGCGTCTACTAAGGAGCAGGAATTTTCTTCGGTATTGCTGCTACTTATGGAAGCAGTCTCCAGAGCACGGAATTCATAACCGAAGCCGGAAGAGCCGATTATACTCGAGTGCCTAGTGGCACACCAATAAGCGCCACCCCCCTCTTCCCCACCACCGTCAGCGCCCCTCCGAAAAGCCCGCACCATCTCCGTCACCTTCTTGGTCATTTCCACCCTTAGACCAAAATCCGGGGGACAGTCCCGGAATATGCGCATGAGTGAAAGCCGGCAGTAGCAGCTTGCTCTGCACTTGGTGCCCCCCACCCACCACGAACGGCAGCCCCTTCTTTCCTAGAATGTTGCCGATGTCATTAGTTTCTAGCGGCGATTTGATAGAGCTATATTCCCTCGTATGTAACATTGCCTTCAGCACCCTAGCGTTACTGGGAACTCCCGGTCGATTTTGAAGATCCCCTGATTTCGCGAGGACCCACTGTTCGGAATCGTGCGCATTTGGGTGGCATGGGGGTTCCGGGCTGCATTTTTTTGGAAATGGTGAGGTTGCCCACCAGGAAGCTGAGGTTGGCAGGCCCCGGGAGGCGTCGGATTAGGGAGAGGAGCTTAGGCCGAAGGATGAGGTGGTAGAGGAGCCTACAAGTTAAGGCTAGGGAGGTCGATAGCATAAATGTGGTGATCGTGAAAGAGTGGGCGTGGGGGGAGAAGAGCATTGAGGATGTGGCGCATCCGGCTGGGATGCTGGCCGCGGACACTCTTAGGTCGAGAGCGAGGGCCAAACTGGAGAGGAGCGCAGTGGTCAACGTTGGTGGGTGTTAGATCTTCCTTCTTCCGCGGCCGGAGGTGAGTGTGGAGAAATGGCCTAATAGATGTGATGTGATGTTGGGGGAATACCCCTCCTGCTAACTAGTGCCCACTATATACTTCCGTGCACCCCCTGACCGCAGGACGTTCCATCCGCCCCTTTCAGCCAGTCTAGCTCATACCTTGTGAGATGTGTAGTGTTGCGCTCACTTTGGTACGATCTCTAGGATTTCACCTCCGGAAGTGGACATCACATCTCAGAGATTGCAGGGATGTGACAGGGATTACGAACCCACAAAAAACGGACATCCAAGCAGGCCAAATACCGGTATCGTAAAAACCCTTGCAATTCGCTATCCCCGTGCAGTCCTAGAAAGGCCAAGTTTGACAAGTTACCGGTAACAGAACTGCGTATACCAGTTAATGAAAAGGCGGCTCCTACACCGTGACAGGAAAGCACTAACCCTTCTCAAGGCCTGGGAATGCGTGAGGGAGGAATATCGGTTGGCGTTGACGCTCACGCGGCTGGATGGTGGGGATGGAATTGGCCTGGAGTGCGTTTTTTGTAATAAGCTGTTTCCAACCGGGAGCAATACGGTACGCTCCGGAATCAATAGGAAGGAGAATCGGATATTTTATTTGGCCAGGATGGTGCTGGAATTTATGGGGGCGGATTTAGGCGAGGATGATGGATTGGAGTGGGCGCTGGTGGTAGACCGGTCAGGAGATTTGGTGGGCGACCGAAGACGCATGAACCAGGGTCCGGCTGTGCGAGACGAGCACCCGGGAAGCGGCTGCGGAGGTGTTGGAGACAATGTGTGAAAGGACCCTTTAATGCCAAGAGTTCACATTCTGCACGCCCAGTAAGTCACCGTACTCGGAGCATGATGTCGCTCAAGGGGCGCTGCTCAAATTGGGAAGTCTGCCGCCCTCGGGCGGAAAAACGTTTATGCGAGTTTTTTGGCTAGAGTTTTAGTGTGATACCTTTTTACCGACAAAACTACAGCAGCAGATCAACCCAAATCGTGCGACTCGAAAAACTCTTTTTCAAACTGGGGCTGAACTCGAAGACTGGTATTGTACTTGTACTGGCGTTGAGGGGAATTGGTGAAAGTGTGTGACCCCTCATGAGAGGGAGCGCTAAAAAAAAGTCCCTTAATGATAACTACTAAATTATATATACTAGCTATACTGTACAATTGTACTATCTCGAGCTCGGTCTTTTTATGCTGCATGGGGTAAAGTACCATCCAGAGTTTGGTTTTGCGGTCGGCCTGAGAGGTTGCTCTCCTGAGAAGCTGCTGGTACTCGTAATTGCCTGACGTTTGTAAAAACGACTGCCATTGCATAACACCAAAATCTTTGGGCTTCAAGCAATTTTTTGCCCATAAGCAGTACGAGTAGTAGTTGTGTTTATTCAAAGGTCAAGCAATTACGAGTAGTGACAAAGGGTTCATGGTGGGTTTACCCGACATGATTGGCAGTAATTCAAGTACCGAGCATAAAATTCCTCACTCTACTCGTACGAGTAGAAAATTTACCTGTAGCAGCTGTTGGCCAATCCATAAAGGTTGTTATGGGATTAGCTACGATCCGCGAGGACAGTTAATCGAGTCCCCCGCCGGGTCCTCATCGCAGCCATCCTATGGGCGGATGAGACATGCACATTCCCCACCCCCTGATCCGATCGTAGCCAAGTAGCTTCGTCTAACAAAAATCATGAAATATCAAGTGTTTTTTTTATGGCAAAGTCTCTTATCTACAGACTACAGTGTAGAGTTGCAGGAGCTGGGAAATTTGCATGTCTCCTTAGTCCAGGGGATAGGTTTTTGGAGGAATGGGGAGTAGAGAGTGCACACGTAATTGGCGAACCTCTGTAAAACCGAGTGCATACGGGCCAAAAATTGGCCAGAAGTTAAGAATTTTAGCATACAACTAGATTCGGGCCGTTATGAGTATTCAGAACCCGGAGTCTCCGCGTTGTTTGCCTTCTCACTTATCTCTTCCCGCTCCCTCCTACGAAAAGTGCTGCAGTCTGAGAGGATTCCAAGCATCAAAGCCACTGCGGGCGGCTAAAAATTAGCCGAGTCATGGATAATCTACCCGCAGGTTGGGAGAGTTAGGCGAGATAGAGATTGAGCTTCACTTCATGATACGCAAGAATACCTCACTTGTCACTGCCTAACGGTTTTAAAGCGGACTGGTATTGCATACCACCGAAATTCTTGGACTCTGGCTAAGTTTTAGCCCTTGTTCAATCGCAATCCATTTAAAAACGTTTCGACATCACGAGCACCGAGTGCGGAGGGTAGGTCTGTCGAACTTTAGGGCGGAGAGGGCGAAGGATAGGAAGATGAAGGAGAGGAGGGCCTGTGAAGCGGAAATGCCACCCACGGCTGCAGAAGAGGAAGGGAGGGTGGTGAGGAAAGATTAAGGTATGGGGAGGAGAGGTGGAAGATTACGAGTTTTTGATCTTGACAGTTCGAGGTTTTGACTTGTAGTTTGAGGAATGTGCGCAGACGACCTGCATGTAGCAACGGTAGACAATAAGGCGATAGATGGAAAAAGTGTTAGAAAGAAAAAATAAAGAGTTCGTTGAGTCTCCCTCTAATTGGCTCTAGGGCGAGCCTCCTCAACCACTCAGGGAGCGGTGTTTGCTCCATCAAATGCACAAAGAGACCAGCAGACTTTTTTTCTCCACCAAAAGTTTGAGCATCTGGCCGATTCAGCTGCATAATTTGCGTCACACACAGACATTCGACAAACCAGATCAGAGTCCAACAGACTTTTATGTCCAGCCTAGGACAGGAGTAGGTAGTAGCTGCCTCTCATACTCGTAGAAAGGTATTGTGCATATTCCTTGTGTTTCATCATCTCAGCCGAGTGCTGAGTTGGCGGTGTAGCTAAGAACAAGAATTCCGACGCCCTAGTACTCCTACATTTCTTATCTTCGAGCACTAGAAGTATTGAGATGGGCGCAACCTCCTCTTCCTCTTCTTCCGAAATTGTACCCTTCGTTCACCCAGCCTGGTCTCGCACATCTAATTTTGAAGCCCCCGATATCCCTGGCAGTGGAAGAACACTTGTGGGAAATTGTCAAACAGTATAGCACTCGGCTTTTTTCTATATTGATCCAGATAGGCTAACAGGACATCAGTTGGGAAGCATTCAACATGACAGCCACCCAAGGTTCAAGCTGTGGGTACTTCTCAGGCAATAGCAACAGCTTCAATACAAATATCACAAATAATTATGGTGTACAAGTACCCTCATATGTTCCTTGTATGCCGCCTTTCATTGATAATCTTAGTTTTAAACTTATAGCTAAGGATTTGTATAGCAACTTTTGAAGAGCTGATAAAGTGCGCTGGCTGGGGGGTGTTGCCACCAGAAATTGACTTAGACCACCTCCGCGACGAGTATAACCTGCCCGGGGGTGACACTGGAAAATGGATTTTTGAACAACCTCCGTATAGGGGCTGGCGAGAGAGCAAGGAATCGAGACTTCTTTGGCTTTGTGGTGGACCTGGAACGGGAAAGACTATGTTGGCTAAGCGTGTTGCTGCTGAATTCCTCAAGGGTCCTGACAACCCCCCTGAAGGGGTTAAACTGGTTTTCCACTTCGTCTCGCCAGAACTCCCCACTGCCGCGATATCTACTGATGAGACTGAGTTGTCACAACTCAGGCTTGCCAAAGTAGTCAGCGACCTACTGTATGGAATTCTTCAGCAAGATAGGAGCCTTTTCGATGGCTGTAAGGCTGAACTTGAAAAGCAAGGGGACAGATTTTTCACCAACCTGTGTTCTTTATGGAAGGTTCTACGAAAAGCGATCAAGGATTGCCGGGCGGACCCCGTGTACATTATCATAGACGGCGTAGATGGGCTCAAGGAGAGCTTATGTAAAGAATTTATCGGAAGGATTCTGGGGCTCATGGAAATTCGCACTGTCAAAATATTTCTCTCCAGCCGGGACGTACCCCACATCTCGAACAACATCCCATGTAGCCTCCACGAATGCACCAAGATCAACCTCGATACGAGCAGCTTCATAAAAGAGGATGCAGAATCTTTTATCAGTCGCAGAGTAAATGCATGGGGGTGGGATGTTGATCTGAAAGAGAAAGCAATGGAAGCCCTTCTGGCAAAGTCAGAGGGTATCTTCCTCTGGGCATCGTTGGCGATTGAAAATCTAACATATTTCAGTTCGGGCCCCGACTTTGACAAGTTTCTAAGAAAACCACCCTTAGGGCTCCAAGACGTATACCAGGAAATGCTACGCAGCATTTTCTCACGGGGAGAATCAGGAGAAGTTCTGAACATGATCTGGAGTGTAGCACTCGCTTTGCGCCCACTCACATTCAGCGAATTAAGCCATACTCTAGCCTGTATAGAGGAAAAAACAAGGACTGAACGACATCCGTCCCACAAGCGGAGAAACAGCGAAATTTGTCCGAGGACAGAGAAGGAAATCAGGATATATGTCAGGTCCTCTATGGGATTTCTCAGGGCTACTGCTGAAACTGTATCCATTGTCCATCATACAGCGACAGAATACCTTTTCGACGAATACAGCAAGGGCAGCCTCCCAGTACTTTCTAAAAGCGAGGTAGATCTGGCACTTTCCTGGGAATGTTTCCGGTACCTTCACCATGCCTTTGGAGATCCAACCAAGTTTCCAATAGGGGCCATCAGGGCGTGCCACAAGGGGTTCCAGGCCTCAAGTTTGGGGCGAGATCGCCAGGAAGTGGCACCAGGAGCGACACCATGGGAAGTGGCACGGAAATACCCACACATGGCCACAGCCAAGTGGAGATATCTCCGATATGCCGCGGAGTCTTGGTTCATTCATGCCCGTCGGAGCATCGAGATCTCAACGGACAAGTTCTGTGACGACTCTGCTCATAACTGGTTGCAGCATCAGTTCTTCGACGCTAGCGACAGCATACGAAATCCCTGGATTGAGCTCTGCGGAGATTCACGAATGGAGGTTTTGGCGGGAGAGCAGACACCATTGCACATTGCTGTCTGTCTGGGGCTCGTGCCCCTAGTAGAAAAGGCCCTCTCTGATTACGCTGAGAGGACGAACAGCAATTGGTCACCACTACACCTTGCGGCCCGGTTCATATCCGGGGCATACAAGATCCTAATTGCCAAGGGTGGGCCATCTCTCCTTACAAGTATTGATCAAAACGGCAACACACCACTCCATGAAGCGGCTATTTCAGGTCATTCGTCCATGGTGAAAACCCTGGTAAAAATATTCACAGGGGACAGCGTATACAGCAACCAAATCAACAAGAAAAACCACTCCGGCAACACCCCGCTTCACCTTGCTTTCCAATTCGATCACACAGAGATAGTTGAGCTTCTTGTCGAGAAAGGGGCAGATACAACCATCCAGAACAATGCCCAAATGACAGCATTAGAATTGGGTGAAAAGTTCAATCGCGGAGACAGTTTGGATATGCTAAAACAAGCTGAGGAGATACGGGAGGAGATTGAGAAGGAAGATGTGGAGAAGCCTGTGAGGGAACTTAGGGAAAGCCCGTGGCGACACCCGCCGGCGGGCTCAGTGGACACACTTGACTCGGTCGACTTTCTAAACTGGGGGGGCTCTCTGTACTTGGTAGACTTAGTAGACTCGCTTGACCTCGCACGGCCTCGCATTGCGGCGTCCAGGCTGTTACGCTCGGTGGAGCCCCAGCCATCAAGCCCGCAAGAACCCCAGCCATCGAGCCCGCCGCAGCCCCAACCACCGAGCCCGCCGCAGCCCCAGCCACTAAGCCCACCACAACCCCAACCACCGAGCCCGCCGCAGCCCCAGCCACTGGCACTAAGCCCACCACAACCCCCGCCATCGACCCTACTAGTGACCCTGCGGCGGAACCTGTCTAGGCTATTCAGGAGGCGAAGCAAGGCAAGCTGAACACGGCCTTGAGACTTACCGATAGCAGTTAGATAAATCTTCTCATCCCTTTTCATTCACCACTAGGCTTTCCAGGAGTCTTTGTTTCGAAAAGGAGATCAGAATTGTATACCGAGATACTCAAAATGTTGAGCTGATACAGTATTTCTCTTTGTTTTTGTTTTTTTCTACCGTGTCTTCAACGCATTCCAACTTTAAAATTGTTAACACTGAAACTATTGACCTGCTAGGGGGTGTAAACCAGGTCATATTTAACTGTAATTAGAGCTTTCCCTATTACCCTAACACTAAATGCACATTTTTATTATAGAATCAAATAAGATTTCGCATAGAGCTTTTATAAACTTCATCAGCGAAATACAGCCCTCCACACCGCCTTTGAAACTGTAGCTGTTGAAACTAGAAGAGATGTAAGTATCCATTCAATCCAAATATTTTCCATTACATATAATATATACTAGCATAGGCTCCTTGGAAGACCTTGAGGTTTTGTTTATTGTTCAGTTTGCAGTCGGACTATTACTAGGTATAAATTATGACGGCTAGTTGACGCAATGATACATTCCCAACTCCACATACAACTCATTAACGAAAGTCCAATCAGGTTGCAATTTGTATATCCACTCAAAAACTTTGAAAGAAATGTCAGAATATATCAAATTTTATAGAAAGCCATTACAACCTTAATAAGCAAGTATAGAACTAGTAGGTCAATAAATAGACCTTATTGAGTAATATACAAGACAGGGAAATCATGAGACCTACAGTTATTGACGTTATCATAAGAATATATTATACTACGAGTTGGAAATTGAAACTTGAACCACCGTACACTCCAGCATACCTCAGATAGGGAATTTAAAAATAAAATACTAGACTCATGAACAGCCATGCGCAAATTCAAATCCCACCATCTTTACCATCACTTAAATGAACGGTTTAAACTCCAAAACTCTCAGAAACCGATCATGCACACACCAATATTACTCCAAGGCCTCCAGAATACTGCAACTCCTGGGTGAGAAGGAGGAGGAAGCAGTAATAAGATGGATCAAGGTTATCGATAGTTAGGGAACCCCGGAAGCTTCTTGTTTGCCCTTCAGTCCCTCCGGGAGCGATGTGTTAGCAGGCCTCTGTCTGGCCCCACCGTATTCAGTTCAAACGGGTTACCACCAGCTACACGCCTAGCTTAGGCGGTATATGGTGGGTTTATCGGATAGCCGAGTTGGGTTGGTTATTAGCTGGTGACAGGATTTCGAAGTGGGGGAATCACTCTCATTCGTTGGTTTGTCCGCCCCCAGGGCAGACAGCGCATCATGATCTATGTTCTTTCTAAATCTTGAGCGAGTTTCTCTCGTTTGACGAATCTCTTAACGGCCCTACCCTGTGATTTTATTCCCCTACCGGTAGTCTTTAGTGAAATGCCATTTCGATCACATTGCACTTCTGCGATAATATTCCGCTCAGTTTATCTGAGCGCAGTGATAGTGAGGTTGCCTATGATAACTTCGCCACCAGTCATACAACAGCGCAGAAAGCGTCGAGTGACCGCATATGATTCCCTGCGTTCCCCCCATCCTTCACTTCCTTCACCCCTCGATAAAAAACAATATTCACGAAATAAACGAAAAATTCACCCCCAAACCACCTCTTTAACCGAAACGGGTATACCCCCTTGGGGTTTATTGCCGGCCCCCGCCTTAACAACCACCTCCCTCTTCCCATCCTGTGAAAACTCGAACCTTCCAATCGTGACCGCAAGCAAACACTTAAACTCCACCTTGGCAAACACATTCCCAATGCACCCCCTAGGCCCCGCTAGGAATGTAAGAAACCCATAATTACTCTCCACAGCAGCCGCCCCATCCTCTCTGTTTGCCCACCGCTCGGGCTTAAACTCCTCCGCGTCGGCGCCCCACAGCGCCACGCTTCTATTTATCGCGAATGGGGAGAGCATAATAGTCGTACCCTTTGGTATAAACGACCCGTTCAGACTCGTATCCTCGGCCGCCATGCGCAGTGTCGCGCCGACAGGAGGGTACAAGCGAAGTACCTCGGATGTGATGTGAGAAAGATACTTCAGGCTAGAGATCTGGTCGTATGTGACGGTCGTCGGCAGCCCGGAGGGGAATGCCGCATGAATCTCGCCGCGGAGCCGGGATTGGATGTGTCTATTCTCCGGCAGGGATAAGACATGTATGGCCCAGATCATCGACGTAGCGGTGGTCTCGTGCCCCGCGGCGAGGAAGGTCATCATTTGGTCGCGCATGCTGCATT
>Ga0307507_10006768_pt1 | contig 17225 bp, 20 predicted proteins | sample 7_EM_MG_FD_207223 | JGI IMG/M metagenome (GOLD analysis project Ga0307507, IMG submission 207223) | Populus trichocarpa ectomycorrhiza microbial communities from riparian zone in the Pacific Northwest, United States - 7_EM | ecosystem: Host-associated > Plants > Roots > Unclassified | place...
ATATTGATTACACAATCGTAACCATAATCAAAAGATTGATTTTGATTGCGATTAGTTATATTATATAGTAATCATAACTTATGTAACTAATAGAATAGTTATATGCATCCCTGGGACTGATTACGATTACTTTGATTATATGTATCCCTGCTTAGCACGCTTAGCCGAGCCTCTAATACCAAGCAGCCACGGTCTTACTCTTCTAGGTTTGGCCGGATTTGGCCGGATTTGGCTTCATGACTACATCCAGACGATTCAGACGGAGCAATCTCCTGCGGCCTTGAGTCTAGAAAACCAGTAATATCGGCTATACCAAGCAATCCCTTTTTCCGAGAATGCACTGCGGCAGCTCTCCATCGACACCTGCATTACCCCTTCGTATCTACTCCTTCGTATCTACTCCTTCGTATCTACCCACTCCTTTGTCCAAGCTCTCTTAGGCTGCCATTCGAGATCCCCCTCCAACTCAGCACGATCTCTAGCCGTTTCAGAAGTGAAGGAAACCTCTGTGGTCTTTACGATTTGAGCGTTCTCGGTTTTGGTCCCAACTCCGCGCGTAGAGGGCAGAATATTCTCGTCGCTCTGAGTAGAGCTGTTCCGTCCCGGTTTGGTATTTTGAGTAGTTGAGCACATTGTACTCAGTCGGTGGCCTTGGATGTCGCCATAGCTCATATATCCAGAGCGCTTGGTAAAGAGTGTGCTTGACAAGAGACCAAGACGGCCAAGGGCCTTGTCGAATAGCTGTTTAAGGCAAGGTATGCAGGCTGCAATGATACTGCGAAGATGTGAGGACGTGGTTCAACGGGTTGTTTGACGTGAAGGGGGTCCACTCACCCAAGCTGCACCTCCATGACGCTCCATATTGAAAGACCGATGCCGTCCCTCAGGGTATCCCCAGTAACTCCATAGTGCTTCACTAGGGTCGTCTTGAAAATAGAGCCGAAGCTAGCAATGAGACCAAGGCCCATGATGCACGATAGCGCAATCTTTTCACGCAGTGGCCGTTGAATGCGCACAATGAAAGTTAAAGGTAGAAGTGAAAATGTAACGTCCGTAAAGATAGTGACTGCAGCAGTGACGTATATGCTGATCTGACCCACTATAGGCGGCTTGCATGTCGCTCCTGGGATGCTTGGGTCCCATACCGCTGATACGGGATTGCAGAGAGTGAATTGGAAGACATTGATCGTAACAGCCGTAAGCAGCTGGAGGACCATCATCAGGTACAAGAATATCATCCAGTTTCGGCTGCGCTGGATGCGAATAAGCATGCAGGCGATGCTGATTTTAGTGAAGGCCAGAGCCCAGGCAAACGGAGGTTGGCTGATAAACAGGAATTTCTCAGCTTGCATGGCCGGTCCAGGAGCGATGTAGAAGTTATGGCGACCCAAACCATAGCCCGTACTGGTCATCAAAAGGGCCCATTCTACCATATCACAGATCTGAATCGATTCTCCTTAGCAGGACGTCAAAAGTATGTTTGGGCTAAACTTACAACCGCTGCAGTGATGAAATAGTCATCCCATCCAAGACGCAACACAGATCTCGAGCGGGTGTACATACGGGCTCCATAGGTACTAAGAGATATCAAATGCAGGGTCGCCGTGAGCCCTATCAGAGTGGGAGCTTCATTGGTATCCGGGCCAGGGGCTACGGTGGCCATTATGGCCAGATACTATAAAGCTATGGCTCTTGATCAACAGAAGCACATAACAAGAAGGATGGGGTGCGCAGAGAAATAATCAAGAAATCTAGCTAGCACGAGTGTTAGACCGACAAATGCGATCGAGCTCACAGCCTTGCGGGATACTGGGCAGTAGAAATAGCCAGAAGCAAACGTGCCTAGAAAGTAGCAGGGACCGCGGGCTACAGCCATGCGGTTCCAGCAGTGTTTAATGTTGACCAGGCGGGTTGAAGACCGCCATGATGGTCCCTTGTCTAAATGCATTAATGCTCGATTTATTGCAGTTTGGTAAATTGAAGGTGACGAAGGGAGGGAGGCAATACGCAAGGACGCGCGGTTCGCAAAGGGCAGAGAATTTCTTAATTTACGCCCGTCCAAGGAGACCTGGAGATTGGTGTAGCATCAATCCGCTTCGATCGCCCATCCCGAACGTTCTGTTAGCATCTGTTAGCACCTGTTAGCACCTATTAGCACCTGTTAGCATCTCTGACTCGCAGTGGAGTGGAGTGGATTTGAGTCCAAATTACTTTGTAGTTTGTTTCATTCCTAAATAGGACTAACGCTCGCCTATCAAGGCTCCACTCCACTCCACTCCGCTCCAAAAAGATCGCCGCTGGTCACAAACCTTGAGCGATTTTCCCTCCCTCACTCTACCCGCCTCTCATTGGTCCCAAGCAGACTCGCTATACTTTAGCCTGTATAAGTAGTCTGAGTGCCTCGGTTGATCCGAACCCTGACCGACTCCCGAGAGATCGGTCGCGACGGTAAGAGTGGTAAGGGTGCCAGGGTGCCAGGGTGCTGCACAAATGGTCGGGGTCAGGGCAGCCAGGACGGTGAGGACAACAGCCAGGCTCGTCAGGATAGTCAGGACAGTCAAGATACACCTTCACGTTTCACGTTTTATAGGCCTGCCTTAGTAACAGCCAACCTAGTACTCAAGCATGTACCGGTGGGATATTTGTCAAACTTCCACAATCTTACCCTCTCCTTTCTCACCCTCATTCTCCGCGCAGAAGACATGTAACCATAGCTCTCTTCCGTCCAAACTTAGCTCTGGCATCAATTCTACGCCCTTCAAGGCCTCTGCCCCCAGGGCTCCCGTAATTGCAGACTCAACGATAGCGAAGTCAACGCACTCTTCTAAACTACACGCTTTGTACAGAAGCTGTATAGGCTCAGAAAACTCGCGTCGGAGAAGCTCGACAGCTTGGTGTCCTGACAAAGCCTTCGTGTCATTTTCGTAGAGATCACTATCATCGGAAGGCCTTTGGAGTGCCACAAGTGCCGCTTCGAGATGCTTGATGACCGCTTCCGACGTACGTCGTGGAGGAGGCGGCAACTGTGGCGACGGTGGCCGAATTGGAATGGGCGGGATTGAGGAACTAAGCCGTGAGATTCCTCCACTTCGATCATGGTCATTGGGAGATTCTGGTGGCACTGACATTACAGAACTGAACATTGACACCCATGGCATACCTGGCAGCGTATTGTGAGGACGTTGGTTTTGAGGGCTTTGTCGCTCAGGCATCTGTTGGCGCTGCTGCACAAGCGACTGGTTTGGTGGCGTTGATGGACTCGGCGGTGGGATCAATGTGCTTGTGCTTGAATTCCATAACCGTGTACGCTGTTCATTTAAAGCCGGACCATATCCTGGAATGTGGCCTTGGGGAGCGTATCCACTGGCGAACGGGCATGGGTGCCACGGGTAGCACGAATGAGGCTGATAACGAGCCACTATTGAATTGACTGGTTGTATTCTGGAGCCCCTCTGAAACTGTTTTCATTTTAGCCAGGCACATTTTCAATACAGCATCGACGAGTATAAAACAAAACCACAAATTAAACTTACCCCTTCAGGACCGACAGAGCCAAGGCCACCAAAAGTCTGATCTATGCACCGTCCGAACGCCTTCAGCGCCTTTTGTGCTGATGTCTCTATGCCGCGGTGGGCTCTGAAATCATCCTTCTTGGTAGGATGGAGCTTGATGCTGCCAGAGTTGACCGTGGACGACCGGTCCAAACCGGCGGACATTGTTTCAAAGAGCATCTGTCGTGGAAAAGGTCAGCAATTTCACCCATTTCAAACTGGGGTCGAGCGAGCATCATGAAATCACCTCTGCGCTCGGAAGCCTGAAGCCACCATTGCCAATAGTTGCCAGCATCATCCGATTGTTCTCTAGGAAACTCCGTTCCCTTGCCCCATATGCCCGTAAGAGATGGATCAATTCCTCTGCGCGCATCCGTATCTTAGTTGCATGTCTGCGTTCGCCAATTACTTTGCTATTTGCAAATCCTCTTTCTTTTTTTCTCCATTTTTCGCACCAGTCCATAGCAGCATCAAGCGGTGCTACTCCTAATCCCCCATTAACATCCGCGCCGGCCTCGATTAACGTCCGAACAACCTCAAGATTCCCAGTTCGTGCCGCCATGTTTAGAGCGGTGCAGCCCATACGGTCGATCTCATTCAAACACCTCTTATCAGCCATCATACTTAAAATGTATTTCATGGTTTCACCAAACTTATAGCTACTTCGATAATGTGACCAGACAGCCATAGTGAAGGGATAGAGTAGGTTTCCGCCAGCCGCAGGCCACCCTATAAAATTCACATGACCGAAACCCTGCCGTGGGAGTTCCTCTAGCAGATACTTAACTCGGGATATCGGAACGTCAGGCCATTGATGAAGCATTCTGAACGCAACAGTAGTTCCTCCTAACCACCCGGCAGCGGCATCCTTGTTAGCACCGTGTTGTAAAAGGAGACTAGCCACCTCGTATAATCCAATCTGGACAGCCATTGCGAAAGGCGTCCATTCTGCAGTGGCCGTAGCACCCATCTCATCAACTGGACATCCCCATTCGAGATAGCGACGAATAAACAATGGATTTCTTTGGCGCACGGCAAGACATACTTGCAAACCAGTGAATTTGTCCACGCCGAAGAGATGGTCGAGGGGAAAGAAACGATATTCATAGAGTGTATCGAATATATCGACGAACCCACACATCAATGAAGAGCTGTATATGCCTTCTATTACTTTGGAGGGGAACCTCTTGGGTTTGTTAAGCTCAAATCGGGCTATGAAATAGCGAAATAAGTGCACTTGATTTCCACAAACAGCCTGATTGACCAATCCAGTTGCATCCACTAACTGGGCTAGCTTTGGACTGTGCATTTGCAACAATACTTCAAAGGTCTGGGTCATAGCAGTATTTATCTTTTCACCATGCCGGAGAAGCCTTGGGAGGTGGTACAGACCATTCTCAGTGGCTGTAACTAGTACTGTGGAGAGAAATTCGCTAGACAAAAGCTGGGGATGTATCGAGGAGACCCAGGATCTTACGATATCCAGAGCATCATAGAAGTACATGGAGGCTGCAATTAACACGGCTCTTTTGACATTGTCCTCATCGGGGCTAGAGTCTCTTTCTGTCAATACTTGTAGAAGCGGTAAATTTCTGTGCCAAACAGCCCAGTGAAGTGGTGTTCCAGAGAGCTTCCCGTAGAGCAAAACATCATCCGATTGATTGCCTTCCCAATGATCCAAAACAGCTCCAGCATCGATAAGCCGAGATGCTAACTCTGGGACTCGAGGATCATTGGACATTGCCAGAAAGTGAAGTACACCGGACTCATCCCAATCGGGAAACGCAGAAACACCTTTGTCTAGAAGGATTTGGCATTGATCAAAGTTTGCTGTTCGACAGTACACCAAAAGCATCTTCTGACAATCTTCAGGGGATCCAGTGGACGCGTCCAAGACATTAGCTTCTATCTTAGTCTTCCAGTTGCTCAAATTCTGTGGAAAATCCGTAGACAGGGTTTGGAAGGCAAAGTACGACCCCTCACCAGCTGCATCTTCCAACCAGGCCAGATCATAGTGTCCTGTGAATTTCATTTGGTTGATTTTGCAGTATTGATGCACAATTGAACGGTGTGTTTGAGATCCCAGTTCGCACAGCCGTAAAAGGAGGCGATAACAATTTTCCACGCTTTTATCTCCTAGCTGAATAATAGGGCTGACCATCATGTCAAAGTAAAGGTTCGCTGCAAGAAGACTGGTGGTTGAATTAGATACCATGGCGGTTTCCAAGTCCTGGATGAGCGAATATATGACCGATGGTCTGCCTTGTAATGGGACAAAATCCCATGGAAAAGCTTCGATTAACTAAAAGACCCGCTAAGAGTCAGGACGGAGCTTAGAGATGGCGGTTATAACTTACTTTTCCTAGAATTGTCCCAGCATCTTCTGACAAATCCCGTTGGGCTAAACCGCTTAATTGAAGGTCGTTGCTGGCCTCTATTTTGTGATGCATCGTTGCGGTCACACCGGATAGTGCATGTATTGCTGCTTCTAGGCTTCGCTGAGCAGGATCCAAATTGAGCGTTGCAGCAACTACTGCGCTGGCGAATGTGACACGTAGCCCTTCAATCGATTGTATGACTATTTGTGGGAACATTTTATTTGATTTCATCTGTTGGACAAAATCATTTTGACCGTAGAATGATGTTGTAGTACGTGGGAGTCGCTCAAAGGGATTTGCACAATTAAGTAAGACCCGCCATACTGTAAGTCCGAACGAATAGACGTCTGTAAGTTGCATACCAAGGACTGACAGTTGAGTTTGAGCTTCGGGGGCGCTCCATAGCCGTGTACATCCAGGCAAATAATGCTGCTTTTCTGGCGATGGATTGACGACTGCTAGACCGAAATCTGATACTTTCGCAACATATTGCCGAGTTGGATGACGGCAGATGAGAACATTCTCTGATTTGACATCTCCATGAATCACATTGCAACGGTGAAGGCTTAGGAGTCCGTTTGCCACGTCCAATAGTAGCCTTCGGGCCAAATCAGGTTGTAATCCATTGAGATCTTGTTGAAATACGTCGAGCGTACCAAAATCCGCGTACTCCATAAGGAGTAGGGGCCATGAAATTTTGAAGTCATCGTAATCTTCCATAAAGTCTAGCCCAAGAAGACTTATGATGTTATCTTGACCAACCAAATCTGGATGGGTCATCACTCTGAGCTCCTGCAGGGTTGTGTGGTAGTATTCCCTTTGGAAATCGTCATTTTCGGATTTCGACGTGAAGTTTGGAGATTTGATACAATAAACTTCTGCACCAGCTTTCCGGACTTGCTCAGGAATCTCATCTAGCTTTGCGAAGGGACTCGCATAGACTACGAAGTGGTGTCCAACACCAACAATAGGTCTTTGACCAGAGAATTGTACATCATTAAACGCGCAAGCACCAGAGAAGAACCCCCCAGTCTTATTTTGCCGGAAGAAGATGTCCAGTATTCGGATAAAAGGTGGTGGTAGCGGTTGCGATCGGTGTCGAGCATCAGCCTTGTGTGCGGGATGTAGCAGAGTTATGGACGAGTACGCAAGCGACTCTGCTGGTATAGCTTCCGAGTGCTGTGCTCCTGCCCCTATCCCGGGAAGGATTGTCGAGCTCATTCTGGCTACTTTGGGGCTTCTGAAATCTGAGCAGAGCCTAAAGGTATGGGAAGTCGAGAGGACTTTAGATAGGTTCAGGCTGTGTGCCGCTGCGCGTCGGCCACTAAGTCTTGGCAATGTGAAGTGTCTCAGCCTCCAGTTGTTGAACGATCAGAATAGGATGTTCACGCTTGTGATAGGCAGCGTTAGGCAGCAGGAATTCAGTCCATTCTGCATCCCTCGCGCCACAGTCTTGGATGTTTGTGTTTCTCGGTAACTCATTCCCAAACCGGCCCTCGTCTGCAAGCCTCACTGTGAGGGTTCACACCGTCTCCAATCAAACATGATGTTATCCGGTGCCACAATATGAAGCTGGGATAAAGGCGCGAACACTTTCGGAGGCCTAGGAGGTGATGTTACCTAAATTGTACTGATCACTCTGCATTACACAATGTTTAAAGGGAGGGAAAAGAAAGATCAATGTTGTAAACGTCCAAAAAAAACCACAAAACGATTAAACATGGCATTCCTTCAAGGTCTTAACAACTTCCCAGTAAAAGCTCCGTTGAAGGTTAAGAATATAGTCAGGTTCATCCTTTTCATGATCTTGAAAAAGTTGCATGCCGTCAAAACGCCCATCAAGACACTTCCGCACAGCTATCATGTATTTCTCCCCCATGGAAACACCAAGAAGTGGTACTTTTCGACTCAGGAGTCGATCTCGAAAGGGAGGCCCGGTCTGACCTACTTGGTAAAAGCCTGCAAGGGGACTCCAGGTACCTATCTCTAAGAGCACAGCACCCAAGCTATAAATGTCGTGAAGACAATGGTAAGGCAAAATCGGCCTGCCTCCTAGGCCTTGGACATCCGGGTGGCGGTAGATACCAACGTCTGGGTCTGGAGTAGTCTGAGACGAGACGAAAGTTGGGTCATCCGGTCGAGCAAGAGCAAAGCCGGCGAAATATGGGTTCATGAGTGAGATGGGGGATGGAAGGTTAGGTTGAGGTTGAAAGTTATAGGCACTACTCGTATAGGCAGATTGCGGTGTAGCAGAAGAATTGGAATCCTGTCTAAAGAAAAGAATATTATGAGAATTGACACTCTTGTGAAGCCAGCGGCTCGAGTGAAGTTCATAGAGCGACTCAGCAAGAAAACCAGCAAGCTGAAAACGATCGCCAAGATACGGAGGTTTCTCTTTGGAGATGATTTGGAACAATGTCAAAGGAGCGAATGGACCCGCCTGGTTAGCATTTAGGTGTGGATAACGAAATACCAAGCCAAATCTCGGGATTTGGTTATCCTCCAAATAACCAAGACAATCAAGAATTCGAAAGCCTAGCGGTTTGGGCCCTTGCTGAAGCATCTTAACTAAAGCTTCCACCTTGATCTGCAAGGCAGCTTTAATCTGCCCAACAACATTCATTTGGTTGTATGGACGCCATTCGACCACCACAAGCGAAGGTGCATATCCCGTGTTCATCGATAATTGAGCCCAGGCACGGCGTTTAGGGGTATCATTGGGGAGCCTCAGCATTTGAATCTGACGGAAGTCCATGAGCAAATTCCGAGATGGGGTGAAATAAATTTGCGAGCTAGTTGGCCCATTCTCAACTGCTGCAAGTTCCATTCCGCCGAGACACGCTGTTGTTCTCGGCCCCATTTGGCCGTTGGATACAGCAGCCTGGAGATACTGAACACCTTGCCATCCCTCATCCACAATTGCCGTCGCCAGGGCTTCGGCCTCGATTGCAACAGTCTGAGACGGCCGTTTGATTAGAGGCGAGAATTGATAAAGCGCGTCATTGTATTGAGTGAGCTGATTAACGAGACCCGCAAATTTGTCCCTGTCGTAGACTGCCCACTTTAGCTTTCGAAAAAGTGAACAGCTTTTCTGAACTTGGAAGACCATAGTCGCCTGCCTTCTGATCTCACGGTTTGATACCTGCGGATCGCGTATATTTGATGCCGGAAGTTCCTGGATTCCATAGTGTTCTCGGAGCCGATCAAAATCCTGAAGCAAATCTTTGATCTGCATCAGAGTGGAAACAATCATTTCATATACAGGCTGAGACAGATTTTCCGGGTTTATTCCATCGCGATAAACGTCCGAATTTTGGCCCCAGACTAGAAATCGCGTATGTTGGATTTTGAAGAGCCAGAACAGCGCATTCAATTGTCTCCCAGTTGTTTTGATGTCGGAGATCGTTGTGTAGGCTAGCACACAGCTACTAAAAACTTGAGCAGGAAGAGTGAGGCCAGCAAGTACCAGGCCAGCAGAGCCAATAGGGTCGACCATCGTGAGGTGTGGTATCGCGACTTATTTGATCCTGCAGGATTGTGATATATATTTTGGTGGACGATATCCGACTGTTGAAACGATTTACAGCTGTGGAGCTGTTGAGCTGTTGGTGTTTTCTGCTGTGTTTTCTGTTTCCGGCTGGAAAGGGAACCCAGGCTGGAATTCTCCAGCGCGGCATACATATTGTGGCTTCTCGAGAGAAAGTGGGCTTCGGAGCTCCGCCACGTCTTCCCGGAAGTATCCCATTGTGTAAAAGAAAATTGGCTCTTAGCTCTTGGCATTCAATTCAGGAGTTTGCGTTGTACTAGGTTGATAAAGTTGTAGTAATGGGAGAATTCTCTCGTCCTATTAATGTGACGGGGGATAGAATTTTTATCTAAACCTTGAGAAGTTCCAAACGGAAATAGAAACGTGCATATGACTAGCCTAATGAGATCACGTCTTATTTCATAAATCAGACGCTCCGTAGTAGACTTCGCGCGAACCCGGACGTGCATACTGCTCCCTATATCTATTTTAGCCCTATATCTATTATATTAGGGCATAAGATATAGCGTCGTAAAAGGTAAGTCGGATTTTGTTGGTAGGGGGGGTACTTGGGCAGTCTCTTTGAGCTCGGCGATGTGTCACGTGACACCACACGGGCCATCTTGTAGATATTGCCTCTAACTAAGCCTTGGCAAGGCCAACACCTTCATCAGCGCTGGAGCGTTCAACTAAATGCACGTACGAGGAAACTAAAAAAATGGTTCTAGCTTGCCCGAGAGTACGTGTGATAACGAAATCTCGGATAGCGCCCTTGACGGATGGACATGGACAGCTGAAATGTTGTTATGTGAGTCGATTTTTATCAATTTGAAACGCATGTCATCAAGTTTGATGCACTATTTCTGTGGTCATGAGATTCGGGATCTCACTGACTTTAGTGAATAAAAGGTCACCAGATTTCAGGGTGAGATTGGAGTTAGTGACAAGTCCCACATAAGGGTGAGAGGAATAAGATTTATCACAATATCTAGGCTTTCCCAAAGAAAAGAGATGAAGGGTACCGCGCCTAAGAAGCGCAAGACTACAACTGCCTCTGCTCAGGATAATGTTGCTAGGATTAGTCTCTTAAGCGAAGATATGGACTCTAGGAATTTACGGCTAGTTTTGAAATTTCAACTACTTTTATAGTCGCTGATGATTCATAAGATGCTTGTGGTGATATTCGACATAAGATAAATGCGCACCCTAAGAGAGGCGATGGCACAAGCTCAATTTCTCTGCGATTTAGCGGCATAGTACCATACTCAGAATAGGCGGATCCAAACAGCTTCGTGACTTTGTTGGCAAGAAGGTCGCTGATTCCGGAAATACAAGGTGCATATTCTACGCCAGCTACTTCTTCGAGAAGTTGCGCATCATGGGGCGAGAGAAAGTCCGCGGGGCATTTAAAGATGGAAGAGATCTACGGTGCAGAGGGTGGAATGAAGACTACAGTCATCCTACAAAGGAAATATATAGCAGCGGCTGGAAGCTCAGTTACGAAAGACAAGAATGGAAGGGTTCACGTCTATCGCCCTGGGTATTGGCCGGCTCCACACTGCGTTGTGTATTTAAAATACCTGTATGCGACCAGCAGGAAGACAACCGTTAATGAATTCTCGGGAGTCGAAATAAAGACAAAATAGGCAATGAGAAGATTCGCAGCGCTCACTTGAAGCTGTCTTAAAATTTCTTGTAGCTTCCAGGTGCCTGCCATGGTCATCGGCAGTAATCGAGCCAACGTATGCTGAGGCAGTGTTCTTTTTCCTCGAGAATGTCATTATATGCGAGAATCGACAGTCGCCGTGCATGCTACTCCTCCTTTGATTCCAGAGTCGAGTTCCCAGTAACCTCTCCCCAGAACGCCGGTGTATTTACCACATGCCGTATATGCCTCTGATGTATGTCTGCGTTCGCATCTTCTCTAAAGGAATTGTACTAGTCCAACTAGGCGGCCCGCGCCTCTCACAAAGAGGCAGCAGCCTCGACAGCCCCAGCGCCTTTAAATACCTTCGGACTTGTCACAATGACCTCGACGGGGTATTTCCACTCCATGAACTTTGCCCAGCCTATCCATCAAGTTAGCCTCAATATTCTAGCTTCTTAGGCACTGGCTCATCCATTCGCTAAATCTCAAACCACCAATGCATTCTTAAAAATATCCTAGTAATCCCAACCGAAAAGGAGGATTACCACTCACTCCAGTATGCACACTTCCGCCCAAAATACTTTCCCACATAGGGCACCACAACCATAGTTAGTAGCAGCTCCAATTGCTGGAGCGACTCGCGCCATTCCCGTTCGGCATCAGAGATTTCATCGTCATCAGGGAGAGAAGATGTAGTGGATGTTGAGGGGAGCGAGTCGACTTCGTCGGCGTCGTCTAAAGGTATGATGAAGGAGCTCGAGTTTGTCATGGACATGGTGATGGCAAGGATGGACAGTAGCAGACAGCTAAAACACTGTAGGAGACTGAGAAAATCTCGAGGCGACGAAACCTAGGACATGGGAAATTGGTGTCCTAGGTAGGAAACCGGTAGAGGCGTTGTCGCCGACTGTTGAGAGCGCGCCGATGGCGATACCTATGCGCTGAAGCTTAGCTAGAACACTGACACGTGATTAAATCTTGGCACTGCATTTCTTCGACTCATATATCAGAATCTCTAGCATCCGATCTATTCCTTACCCACAACACCGTTTAAGCGACCGTATCTTTAGAGATTACAAAGGAAGAGGGAAGAGTTCTTAGAATAACAATCATGGCTGAAGTTGTATGTCATTTTCCTTTCCGTGCCCCACGTCCAAATTTCAGTTCCCAGTGGCGGACATGTTTACCAGCACCGTCTATACCTCCCCACTATCAGTTTCACTCCGAATATGTTGGGCTTTCGATTAACAGCTTCTTGTAAAGGTTGAAGCACCAGTCGAACGTAAACCGCGAAAATCAGTCGCGTTCAGCGAGGGCACCACCATAGTTGATAGCGACGGACAGGTTACAGAACAAGCAGCAGGAATGAACGGACAAAAGAACTCCGCAGAGTCACACGCAGCCGGTAGGTCCTTTATCGAAAGTGCGCCCAGTGAATCGTTGGGTTAGCCCACTTCCCTATCAAATACTTATGGACGTGCGCTGATGTCCTCAGATGATGGTGATGGAGAGAGGGCGGACCCAGTTGACGAGGTTACCGACATGTTCAAGGACCTTGCGAAAAAGAAGAAGAAGAAGAGCAGCAAATCAAAGGATGGGGAGGATGCTGAGACACCTGCTGGCGATGGGGAATTTGACCCTAGTGCTCTTAAGAAGAAGAAGAAAAAGAAGGCTCCCAAGTTAGATGCAGATGACTTTGAGGCAAAACTGGCTGAAGCAGCTGGAGATAAGGCAGACGGCGAAGACGACGCTGAGCCAGCTCCCATTGAGGAAGGAGACATGATGAAGGGCACCGGAATATGGGCTCACGACAATACTCAACCTATCAACTACAACCTTCTTCTCAATCGCTTTTTCACGCTCCTACACTCGCAACATCCAGACCTCGCCTCTAGCGGGTCAAAGAGCTACAAGATTCCTCCGCCGCAGTGTCTCCGCGAAGGAAACAAGAAAACAATCTTCGCCAACATTGCCGAGATATGTAAACGAATGAAACGAACAGACGAACATGTCACCCAGTTTCTCTTTGCCGAGTTAGGTACGAGCGGAAGCGTGGACGGCAGCAGACGCCTAGTCATCAAAGGTCGATTCCAACAAAAACAAATCGAGAACGTATTGCGTCGATACATCGTTGAATACGTTACATGTAAGACGTGTCGTAGTCCAGATACCGACTTAAACAAAGGAGAAAATCGTCTGTACTTTGTCACATGCAATTCTTGCGGTAGCAGACGCAGTGTCACGGCTATCAAGACCGGTTTCTCGGCACAGGTCGGCAAGAGAAAGAGACAGCAAGGTTAAGCCATATATGTATTCTTTTCATTCACTTTCATTGATTCTCTTCAACTTCGGCTCGGTCGTCTCTAGCATGGCTGAAGGCCCACTGCATTTTCTTGCCTAGGCGGGATCATGGTCCCCTTGGTTGCAAACGACACAAACTTGTTTATGGTTTTACGGCAAAGTATGATAAAAAACGTAGCATAAATGGCGAAAATTAGGTTCAAATAGCTGATAGAGACACGTATCGGTCGTGTATAACGAGTAGACCAGCTTCCTAGTAACATATATACCTCGAGCCAATGAACAGTTCCGTCTGCCAAGCGTAGTCTGCGTAACTGCATACAGAACTAAGATTGCACCCTTCTCAATTAGTAACGCAGGCGCTTAACACAGTGATGATTCCTGCTGTTTGCACCGCGTTTCGAACCAGCCCACCATTCATCCAGTCGAACGCGATGCCCGGATTATTATTAGACCAAGCAAGCTAGTCCTAGTCTCCGATAAGCGCCAGATGCCCTGCATGGGAGCCTCTGAGCTTTATTGCCCTGTCTTCTTGAGGTACAAAAGCGAATTGCTGCCAGCATATCGTCTACCATTTCATCCCAACTGCTTACAAAGCTTTCTGTCTCTGTTTTTGCATTCTTGGTCCTGCTGTGCTTCCCGCGATTTGATAGGCTTGGGATTTTGAAAGCCAACTGCTGCGGGGTACCAAACGGCGCTTAGAGCTAATACAGTGAGGCTGTGCAGTCCCACCCTATATTGCTCTCACAAACCTGTGCCGCTCTCTATTTTGCCTCCGTGATTCTTTGGATAGATAGAATAGGTGGGCAAAAGATTTTCAAGAACCGAACTCCAACATGTCAGGTTACGGGCAAGGAAGCCCTCCACCGCAGGGGAACTACTACCCTCGTAAGCAGGAAATCTTACCAGCTAGGGTCGATTTGTAGCTCACCACATTGTAGCTCCTCCCGAGAAGCCCACATATCCACCTCCAGGTACTTCAGCGCGTTCAAAATCCTTCTTCTAGAAAACAGTACTGATTCTCTATAGACCAGCAACAAGGACAAGGACAAGGACAGCAGCATTTTGCTCCTCCCCCGCAGCAAGGGCAGTTCTACCCTCCTCCGCCGACCTCAAGCCCACCTGCGCAGAATTACCCCCCTCCACCTCAACAACAACAGCAGCAGCAGCAACATAGCGACCAGCAGCGCGCTTCCTATCCCCCACCCGGCGGACAACCACCCCCACCCGGTGGAAATGTCGGACAGCACCCCGGATATGGTGGGGCAGCGGCACCATCTCCTTCTCCTCAGCCTTTAAATGCGAACGTGCCGAGCCAGATGCCCGGCGGCGCGCCAGCACAGGTACACTTCATGGGCGCTGGAAGCACGACACAAGATGATGTTGGAACCTTCAACGGCGGGAGCTTTAGGATTAGCCATCGGGATACGAATACGATTCTGACGATACAGTTGGCGGCTGGGTGTCCAATAGTTGCCAAACCAGGTACGTGTTCTCAATCGCCATTGAGCATCTTAAAGAGGGCGTAGGGGAGGTAGGTTCTGACATTGGAATATAGGCGTTATGATTGCTATGTCCACACAGATCACCCTCAAAGGCCAAGTTAAATTTAGCATGAAAAAGTTGCTGGTTGGCGGCGAAATGACACATTCTACTTACACCGGTCCGGGCGAGCTCCTGCTTGCGCCCAGCGCCCTTGGCGACATCTCGCATATACAACTTACTGGCCGCGAGCAGTGGAGCGTAGGGAAGGATGCGTTCATAGCTGCCACCCAAGGTATTGTTAAGGAATACAAGAGTCAGAATATTGGCAAGGCAATGTTCTCGGGCGAAGGTCTATTTGTGTACAAGATTTCGGGGCAGGGTATCTTGTGGGTGGGCAGTTTTGGAGCCATTATTCGCAAGGATGTAGGTTCTACCTTTTGGGCCGCCAATCATTTTGTTATGTGTACAAAGATATTTATTCAACTATACAGCTTCACGAGAACGAGAGATATATCATCGATAACGGCCATCTTGTTGCTTGGAACTGCAAATACGTACTTGAGCGCGTCGCTAGCGGAGGGATCATCTCCGGCCTGTCCTCCGGCGAAGGCTTGGTGTGCAAATTTACAGGTAAGCTCCTTTTAAGCGTACTGTAGCTCCGCTAAAACAATACTAATAAATGCAGGCCCCGGCACTGTCTTTCTTCAGACAAGAAACCCGCAAGCGTTCGCTCAGTGGCTCACAACGGCTGGGTCTCTCCAGCCGATGTAGAGATTCACAACAGAGGCGCTGGATGCCTCATCTTATTCTGCTCTTCTTTACCTCTTCCTATTTATTGACTCATTGGCGTGGTGCTTGGCTTAACTAGCGAAACCTCCAGTTCATCGTTAGCCCCTTGATACAGTGTCCTTATTATTACCAATGTGCATATGAGAGCACGTGTGCCAAAATGCGTTGAGGCACAGATGAGGTATATGAAGCTTTTTACTTGTAGACAAATTCTCTGACATCAAAGTTAACTTGGTGTGAGTGGAAGTTATTTATCGCCCTATATTTCGTTATTTCACATGCTTGAATAGTTTAATAAGTCTTCCTTCGTTAATGTATCATGTGGAGCATCCGGGATGCCCTGCTGTTATCGATAAAAGCTAGCCAATAGAATCAATAGGATTAAGGCCCCGTGACCATACGCGTACTTTTGATTCTCGCACGGTCCGCCTCTCATAGGACACCAGCGGAAGGGATAGCTCCGCTCTGTGCTCGTCATTGGCATTTTCAAACCCTGATCTCAACTATTTACAGTTAAATATGAGATAGTAGGCTGCATTTTAGCAAACTCAACCCCATCTTTAACTTCGTTAAGCAGTGTTAAGCCTCGTGTTTATTCCTTGAAACAGACTTGGTAACAAGCAAGACGTCAAGCCCACTTTGACTACCACGAGCACCTCGCACATCGTCACGGACCTTTAGAAGTGCCTTGCACGGGTGCACCTACCATATACTTGTCCATGCGGGCTTGACAGCTTGCTTATTACCACGTCTGCCTTTAGATTCCTTTGATCCTTGTCGGACAGACAAGTCACTCATAAGAACTCTATCGATTGAAGCTGGCTCTAGAAGCTCTCTATATACATAAGGAAGGGGTAGTAGACTAAGCCGGTGACCGAGTCGGTAACCGAGTCGATGACCGAGTCAAAGGGTAGGTAAGATGGCAAGAAACAGGGTGGTGAGTCTAAGGTGGTACCTAACAGTGACCTCGACGGTCGACAATCCTTTACAACTCTCTCGAACGTTTTTTGACTTAAAAAATTGAAACCAGAGAGAACTAGCGCTAGAACAGAAAACCTAGTATTCAATTCCCTCATTTTTACCTTTTCTACATCAGTGTTTTTATCCATATTCAATATTGATGAGCAATTATTGAATATTGAATATTGACGTTCAATATTCAATATCAATACGAAAAGTGTCAATATTCAATATATTGAATATTGAATATTTTGTATAAGTATGGCAGTATTCTACTATTTTATATCGTTATATAGGATATACTATAGGTAGTAGTATAGGAAATAGGTAGGAAATAGGTAGGAAATAGTTATAGGACGTGCAGGGGAGGGGGGAGAGGTAGGGAGAGAGGTAGGTGGAGGGAGGGAAGAGGCGGGGGTAGAGTCTAAATGCCTGTGCACGCTTGTGCACGGATCCTATTTTATTGACCGAGTTTACGAGGTCTATACTTACGGATCCAGATTTCAAACTTTGCCAAGCCAACTTCTGATTGGTCTAAAAAAAAGTTGCGGGCGGTATCTACTTGCAGAATACACGTGACGAACATC
>Ga0307507_10006769_pt1 | contig 17221 bp, 3 predicted proteins | sample 7_EM_MG_FD_207223 | JGI IMG/M metagenome (GOLD analysis project Ga0307507, IMG submission 207223) | Populus trichocarpa ectomycorrhiza microbial communities from riparian zone in the Pacific Northwest, United States - 7_EM | ecosystem: Host-associated > Plants > Roots > Unclassified | place...
GGCGGGGAGACGGATCACGGGGTTTTCTCAAATAGAGTTTTCTCCCCACATGTATATAAGGAGTAGTCCGCGTGGGCCCAACAGGGATCCGAATCGGACGTTAAGCAATGAATAATAATATATACTAAGGTTACTTTCCCTAGACCTTTAGTAGTATTAGAGTAATCCATTATAGCTTACTCTATAAAGTCTACATTAAAGGTACTCCCTCTTATAGTAGTATTAGCTTTCTTTAAGGGTATTCTAAGTCCTTCTTATAGCTCCTTTGCTACTCTATGGTATTTGGAAGATTTTAACTTCTAAAGGTTATTCAACTCGGTAGTATACTTTATATAGTAGGCGTCACTAAATGGTTAAATAACTTCTGCCAAATCTTAAAGCCAGATTCTATTAGACATTTAAGGGATCTTATACTTCTCTTTTAGTACTATTATATATTCCCATTAATCTAACTACTAATTTAATTTTGATAAGTGTTTGAACCCCTTAAGGGCTTCTGTGTACTAGTATTGTACCTTCTTTTTAATAAATAATAAGGTAGGTTCTATATTCTCCTTTAATTAAAATAGCTATTCTTTAACTATTAAGAAAGGGTCAAGCAATAGCTTCTTCTGGATTAATACTATAGACATAATTTAGGTGCGTATCTATTGCAGATGCTCTTTCTGTTTTAGGAAGTACCTTATATCCTAGTTATAGTATTGTCTGCTATTTTTATACACTTTCTGTTAATTTGTTGAGAGCTGTGCATATATAGTTATATTCTTATTAAAGTCTGTGACCTTTGGAAGAGGTAGTTTTTTAAGTAGACCTTCTTAAGGTACTTCTATAGCTAGGTTAATATAGGCCCAAATTTACTAATCCATAAGGGCTTGTAGTTGCCAGATCTATTGCTCCCAGTCTTCTAGTTTATTAAGGATGATTATGGTCAACGAACTTAATATTAGTGGAGTCATTTTAACTGATAGGTAAAGGGGAATTAAGATGGAATTTGTTATTAGGATTATCCTTATTGTTAGGATCGTCCTTTGACGATTAAGGTAGGATTTCTTGTGGAATCTTGTGGAATCTCATGGAATCTTGTGGAAGAATCGTCCTGTGACGATTAAGGTAGGATTTCTGTTAGAGTCTGCGTCTTAACAATGAGGTGTCAGAGTCTGACAATGAGGTAGAATTTCTTTAAATAATTGAGAAATAGCTGAATAGCTTCTTGAGTCGGCGGACCGGGCTTATAACTGTCACGAGATTCATGTAGAGGGGTTTATTGATGAAATGGGTTGATGGATTGATGATCTTGTATCGTGTCTTTTTGACCTTGATCTGACGTGTCTTCAGTGACGTGTCTTCGTGCACGTGACTCGTGCACGTGACCCACGCCTTTAGAGAATACAGATTATCTGACAACAACTGGACGCGATTTCATTTAACTAATGTAGATTACTAAGGAATTTGTATGCAGAGGTACATAAAATTATGCTGTGCTGTCTAAGCAGCCCCCCCCCCCTGCTAGCGTAGGCATGTCTCACCGGACGAGGGGATACCCGCAAGAAAGGTAAAACCTTTAATTTTTTAAGCTTAATTAGAAGAGCTAAACTTGAAATTCTCTAGTGCGTATAAAGTGAAATTGCTGCATGTGTTGCGTGCGCACATAGGGGGGGACACTGCAGGCGTAACAGAGTGTACTGAAGCGTCGCTTTAGTCTAACTCACCTTGTAGATATGCCTTTTCATTATATGATTTGGGGAGCTCGCTGAGCGACCGCGCTTCTGCCACGTGATCGTGCTTATGTCGCGTGAGGCGTGGGAAAGGAAAAGAAAGCCACGCGCGCAATGATGCTGCCAAGCTTTGGACCCTTGTGGCATTGTGCTCCTGGAAATTCACCCAACACCATGTTTATACCCGCTAGGTTCCTACAACACCCTTATAGGAAACCAAAAACTTCTTCATACTAAGGTAGTTCTATTTCGTCTTTCAGTGCCATGTGCAAAGACAGGTACCGAATCAACCGTCACCTACCGATCTCCGCTAGCTCCACATGAATGTTGCTTACTCCGCGATCATTTCAACTTGCCCAACTTCCCGACAAGGGCTGCAAGAATCCTACTTCATCCTACTTCTTATGTAAACCCTCTCGGCAAGAACAGATAGCTGCCGAAGGACAGGCCCGTAGAATGCTACTTGTTCACCAGGTTGGTAATGTCAAGGTTGGGCAAGTTGTCCGGTAAGCGGTTATGCTATTATCAATGTAGTATGGGAGTTTAGGAAAACTAATACGTTGGTTATTCGCAGCTACACTCTCACATATACCCCTTCGGCTGACCGCATCCTCCCTTCTCCTTCCCACCTCCATGTAAAAATAAAGAATACTTCTGCTATACCCCTCCGAGCAGCCTACCTCCACGGCCCATATAACATCCATGTTGCCGCATATCCCTCTACATTCAATCCGAATCGCAAAGTCGAGTCGCCGAAGAGAGAGGGTGTACCAGAATTCGAGCCTAACCTGAAAGCTGGGGGGTCTTGGAATGCGAGGCTGACTGTTCCGGAAGATATACGTCAGATAGGTGGAAAAGCAAATCTGAAGCGCACAGCAGATGGAGAGCTCAAAAGCACTACCTGGATCATTGAGATCGCATCGCAAATTCTTTTCTCGCAGTCTGCATCTGTAAATTTTGAGCTTTTGGTGGCTCGAGATGAGGGGTCGCTGGATTTAGGCTTCGCGGCTATTACGGGGAACAACCAAGGCGCACCTGGTCAGGTACATGACCATCAGGAGGGCAGAGCTAGACACGAGGGGAACCGTCAGGCGCAACCAAAAGGTGTCTATTCCAAAGCGGTTAAGCTTGTGGTGGACAACACTGCAAGCTTATGGAATAAACCTGCTTTGCCGAAATGGGATCACGATGATGCACAAGGTCGAAAGTCAACGGAGACGTCTAATAAATGTCCAGGCGACCAAGAGGAACAGCCTAAACCTAGGAAGCAGAAGAACATTCACCTTGTCATGTTAACCCACGGTCTACATAGCAATCTAGGCGCAGATATGTTGTACTTAAAGGAAAGTATAGATGCAACTGCTAAACAAGCTAGGGAGGACAGGAGGGAAAGGAAAATGTCCGTCAAACATGGCAAAACCTTAGGATCCTACCTAGATGGAGAAGATAACAGCAATCAGTCTGCAAGCGAGGCTGAGGATGCACGGGCGTCTACTGCTCCTTCATCAGGAGGACAGGGGGATATAACGGAAGATCAAGAGGACAGTGATGATGAGGTTGTAGTCAGAGGATTTGGTGGTAATGTGGTGAGGACAGAGAGAGGTATTCAATATCTTGGAAAACGGCTTGCAAAACATATTTTGGAGATAACCTATCCTGACCAACCCTTCTTACCCGTTAAGAAGTCCGTTGGGCGGAAGATCTCGAACTCGTTTTCGCCAACGAAAGATCGTCCTGACGGCATTCCTGCTCATGCTGGCAGCAGTATCCACCACCAAGACAGCACTAGCGAAAAACGAGCTTACAAATTCACTAGTATCAGTTTCGTTGGACATTCCCTGGGTGGTCTTGTACAGACATACGCGATCGCGTACATATTTAAGCATTCGCCACATTTCTTCGAGAGCATCAAGCCTATTAATTTCATCGCCATGGCCTCTCCATTCCTTGGGTTGAGCAATGAAAACCCAATGTATGTCAAGTTTGCTCTGGATTTTGGTTTAGTTGGCAGAACTGGACAAGATCTTGGACTCACATGGCGAGCTCCTACCCTTGCACGAAGTGGTTGGACTGCGATGGTTGGTGGATTGGGCAATGCCGGCCAGAAAGAGCACAAGCAAGAAGATCCAGGCTCCAAGCCACTTCTGCGAATCCTTCCAACCGGACCGGCTCACAGCGTTTTGAGGATTTTCAGGAATAGGACTGTTTATTCAAATGTTGTCAACGATGGGATTGTACCATTGCGCACCAGTTGTCTGCTTTTCTTGGACTGGAGAGGTCTTGGAAGGGTGGAGAAAGCCAGGAGAGAGAACGGATTAATAGGAACTGTGGCAGGCTGGGGGTGGGACCAGCTTACTGGGCAAAATACTTCCCCGAACCCCTCCCGGCTCGCTTTTTCGGAAGATGGAAATGACGGAGCTGAAACGCCGCCTTACAACGGTGATTATACAGCAGTACCTCAGCCTGAAGAGGATGTGACCAACGAAGACGATGAGGCGCAAGCCGTAGTCGATCCACAAACTCATCGCTTTATAGATGGTCAGAACCAACCTCCGGGCGGATATCCAGTAGTTCGCAAAACGAGTCAATCGAATACGCAAAATACAAGCACTCTCTCTAGTTTCTTCAATTTCCTCCGACCGGGAAGCCACACTAGTAAAGATAGGAGGATGTTCAAACGGAGCCAGACAGTTCAATTTGAGTGGGCAGAATCCAGCAGTGCCCAAACATCAGAGACAACATCTATATCGAACAACGAACAACCACGAAAAAGGCCGGTAGCAACTAGAGGCGATTCGCTGTTGGAAGATCCCTCGAACGATCTTGCTCCTCCGAAAACAACAATCTTTGAGTCGGCAGGTGACCTGCTTAGCCCGCCGGTTCCTCCCACCTCATGGATTATTGATCCATCAACTCGTTCCAGAACAATATTCCATGATCGAATCTACCATCCAGAAGACATTCCACTGCCACCTGCTAAACGCCCTGGCCGGTTTGGACGTTCATTCTCAAGCGAAGGAGGCAGCGTAAGTTCTCATGGTAGTGAATATAGTGGAGACGACTCTGGGGGTATGAGAGTAGAGGAGAAAATCGCACGGGCTTACCACCAAGATCTCTCTTGGCGTAAAGTTCTCGTCCGCCTTGAGCCTGATGCACACAACAATATTGTCGTGCGGCGCATGTTTGCTAATGCGTATGGCTGGCCAGTAGTCAAGCATTTATGTGACACTCATTTTGGAGATACTTATGCGGCAGTCACCCGCGATGAAAACGAACCTGCGATTGATCGAGCTAAACGAGTGGACAAGCCAGTCAAGGGAGACAGCGAGGAGGTCAAGGGCCAAAGAAACCGGGATCCACCTCTCGAACGAACAACTAGCGAAATGCGGGAGGTTGCGGATGAGTTGTCACCATTAAAAAACCAGGCCAGTGGGCATATGCATACCACGAGCCAGAAGAGTAGAGATTCTACTCCCTGGGATGATTCTTATTTTGACGACACATCCGACGATGATGACGATGATGCTGATGATCGCAACCCTATCCAAAGATTACTTCAAATACAGCCCCCAAAGAATAACAGGAGAGCTTCTGGCCAACACTTATACAGAACCAATCAAGAGGATAACGGCGTTTCTGGAGCAAGTCAGGCAGAGATTGCAGACTTCCTGTCCACATCGCCTGCTCCAATTGAGGGCCATCGAGGCCTTGGACCTTTGCCTTTTAAAGTCCCCCCGCCGTCTTTTCCGCGAGATGCTGACTCCCTTGAATCCCTACATGGCAAAAGTAATCTTTCAAGTGCCCCAGAAAGTCCTCATACCTTGGGAAGCACATCCGAGTTAGGTCTACGGCGGTCCTTAGAGCTTAACTCACCAACATCAACACAACACGGCCGGCCCATGAGCGCAAGTGGAGGTGTTACGGAGCAGGTCGCGCGTTTGAGTGTCACGAAAGATCATAGCGACGAGGAACATCCATAGGTGTTTAACATTCTTGGGGTACTTTCATATTCGTTGGTACATTTCTCCCAGAAAGTCTTTATCATGATTTATGACTTTTGATTTAAGATTTTAGTCCATGGGAGGAGCTCATTCAATGACGCTTTGCGATGGAGTCTCGGGTTAGAAGAGAAACCAATGCTGTCGCTGAATACCCTCAGGTTCTTGCGGTTTTTCCTTATGTCACTTTTATCGCAATCAGTCCGATGTACTCACTATTCAACGTGCGGGGGTAGCCAATAAAGAGCTTTGGAGGAATTTTTCCTGGTTCAGCGGCATAGCGCAAGAAATTGACCTATAATAATTTCTATATTAAACAGTGCAATGAGATCTTGCATACCTTTACTGGATCCTTGTTCTTCCACGTCATCCTTCTCCCATTCATTTACCCCTTCACAACCTCTCACTCACTGACTCACTTCACACCTTTCCCCCAACTCCACATTCTTTTTAAAATGTATTTGCGCACACATCTCGTAGACGCATCTCACAGTTCAAGGATCCTTCCACCAACTCGCTCCTGCTTCTGCCAATCGTACCACCGCATCCATACCTACCATGCCTACCACCGTATCTATCTCCTCCACGCTGACCATGCGGCCCATACAGTTCTGGTTCTGCTACCAGACTGCCGACCCCTTCACGCCCGAGCCGCGGCCCTGGCCTACGTCACATCCTCCCGTATTGTCCGGAAGCTGCGTTATAACCGGTGCGCAAGCTCCTAGTTTACCTACAGTTCACGAGAGTGGGGTAGGGAATTGGAGGGTGCAGATCGCGCTTTCGCAGCTCGAATCTAGGCTCGTACAAGCCGGGAAGATAAAGGCGCATGGTTACATGAAGTTGGAGGGCTTAAATAGGAATATGAACATGCGGTTCGGAGGACAGTTGAGAGACTTTGGGAATAAAGGACTGGTTCGGAATACAGCGACAAGATCTATGGATGGCGCGTGGGAAGGCGAGGAGGCTTTGCTGGAGCACAATGGCGTGGGGCCGTTAATGAAGAGAGGAGCAGGGCAAGGAGGACAGTGTGCGGCGAAGACAGCGCGCAGAGAGGCTAGGACATCTTACACGAGGGTGGACGATCGAGATGAAAACAGCGGAAGTCCTGGCAAGCACGAGAACGCAAGCAATGGCGATGACAGCAGAGCACGAAGTCCGCTATCCTCCCTCGAAAACCAATTCCTGGACTTGACAGAGGCAAGGGCAAGGGCAGAGGTGCGTAAAGCGTACGCAAAGGCGCTATTGGAAAAGGAGAGGAACCTCACACGGGATCAACCCGACTATTCCGAGCCGTCGGCGAATCAGAATAGCAAGCCAAATCGTAAACACCACTGCATCATCTCCGGCCATATTTTCCGCTCACTAGATCTTTCGTCCTTGCCTAGAGGTGCAGTTGCAAATGGCGTACCAGCTTGGCGGATTAATGCAAGAGGGGACGAAGAGGCCGTGCCCGTGCGGATTAAGTGTGACGCTTGTGGGCTCAATATTGAGAGTACAATTTGGCAATGCGATATTCCAGTGTGTGGACAGGAGGTCTGTAGGGCGTGTGCGCAGAGGTTGGAGAAAGAGTGGATGAATAGGGCTGTGGGGAGTTGGGAGGGCTAAAGTGTTTACTTACAATTTTGCACAGGGTTGCTGTACAAGAAATGCTGACTCTGAACTTCGAAGTACACCAGTGCTCTTATCAATATTCAATATTAGTTCGATATTGAGTTCGATATTGAATATTGAATATAGTATAGTCTTAGCATGGGTTTTTAAAATAAAAGTAGGCTCCGTACGCCCCGGGCTCTAGTAGAGCTTCAAAATAGCTACTCTCTCACGACTGCTCTCACCATTACCATCACCTTCGTGATACTTGGCGTGGTGTAGTGTAGTAGATGTCGGCTGCTCTCTAGATTCTGCCAAGGCCTCCGAAGCCTCTTGTACCACATTCGTCGCCATAAGCCTCCCTCTGGTGATGGTATTACTTAGTAGCCAGCTCTTCAAGCACTCCGTATGTTCAATATTGGTCCTCCCTAGGATCGCGGGTAAGCTGCCACGTAGAAGTAGCTTAACTAGCACCTTTTACCAGGCGACTTTAGGGTAGTGTATTTAGTGCAGAGTCGCTCGACGCGTTGTCGTCGCCGCCAGAGTAAGTAAACCGATCAGAATTAGGCTCAGAAATCAGGGTGGTTTTGGATTATGCGAATAAGCGAGCATAAAATATCCTTTATCCAATAGAAAATGCATAAAATATCACAATCGATAAGGATAAAAGTGCCCTGTGCGGGGCTTTTCTACCCCAACCAAGCAGACTAGGACAGAATTCTGCAGAATTTGGCAGAATTCGGTGGACTTAGCAGAATTTGGTAGAATTTGGCAGATATTCATAAAGCTCTGCGTATGGAGGCTCTGCACGAAGCTTTGCACGAGGCTTTGCACGAGGCTCTGCACGAAGCTTTGCATGAAGCTCTGCACGAAGCTCTGCGGAGGCTCTGCACGAAGCTCTGCACAAAGCTTTTATAGAGCCTCCGTAGTAGAGCCGTCGTACGCAGAACCGTCGTACGCAGAGCCGTCGTGCAGAGCTTTGTATACAGAGCTTCGTGCAGAGCTTCCGCAGAGCTTCATGCAGAGCTTCGTGCGGAGCCTCTGTATAGAAGGCCATTGGTCTATAATTAGTATAGTAGCGGTATATAAACTACTTATAAGCTAAGCGGGCCTACCCCTTTAGGTAACCTAACCTAAACACTAACTTAAGACTAGAGCCTTATTGGAAACCCCGTATTAGCTAGTGCTAACACTACCTCTATAACTGAAGCTTCCTTAGGCCCGAGTTTAGAAAGTTAGGAGCCTTATACTAATCTTCTATAAGAAGGATATTGGGAAGCTACTATAAGGCTCTTAAAAGCTATATGGAAAGGAGCTACTAATAAATATATTAGAAACCTTTAGGGGCAAGTCTAGATCTAGTAGAGCTTAATATAGGCTAGAAAAAATCTTTTATAACCTAGCTAAGGCTAAGAACTTTTTAAGGGCTACCTAGTACCTATTTATGGAGGTATAGAAGACCTAAAGAGGTATTTATATAGTAAATAAAAAAAGGATATAGACGGACTGGCTAAGGCCTTTAGTAGTTTAGAACTCCACTATAGACCTAACGCCCAATAGTTGGATAATTGGGGTTATAAAGTAGATAACTTCTTTAAGATAATAATAATATAAGACAATACTAAAGAGCGTATTTAATGGATTATTAGCAAGATTAAAAATTGATCCCTAAGCTAGATTGCACTAAATTAGCTTAATAAAGGGCAAATTACTATATAGCCGCAGCTGTAAACCTTCCTAAAGAAGTAGACTTAAGATCTGTATATTATATAATATAATATAAGCTTTACAGGGTGGGAGAATTAAGTAAACGACTTAATTATAAATCTATGGAAATTAGGTAGACTCTATATATACAAAATACGTAGCAAAGGTTAACGCCGACGCCGATAATAATTTGTAACTGTTACCTAATTAGCTACTAGGTCAACATTATCGCAACTTATAAAGAAAGCTCGTAGTAGGCCATAAGAGGCCCTAAAGAGTAAGAAATAGGTTAAATTAGATATAGAACGGATACGCTTTGGAAACTATAAGGATTAGGGCTATAGCCTAAGACAGAATGGGTCCTGTCACAGTACGTGCAGAGGGTCAACGAGGTAACTGTGACTGTGTATCATTGACAAACGATGTCGTGTGAGGATCTATGTACAGGAGACGAGGCAGGTATATATACGTGTTGCTCAGGGGTCAGGTCCGTGCTCATGCATACGCGTAGCCATAACAACGCGTCAGGTCAGTGCCGTGACAGGTCCTTAGCCTTTTTACGTATATAGTATAGAATTAATAGGGTATTTTACTAGAATTGCATTCCCATTTATTAGTCTATATTAGAGATAGTATTCCTATATCTTTTTTAATGCCTTATAAGGCCTTCCTAAGCAATAATTAAGATCTTTAATTACTACTATATATAAGAATTAATCCTAAATGCCTAAATTAAAAGCTACTATGCTTTATCCTTAGGTATAGGATCAGTATATATTAGCCTATTAAGTAATGGTTAATGGGAATAAGATCCCTTTATAGGAGTATAGGTAGGTATAAAAATAGGGGCAAGCCAATAAGGTATAGAAGGAGTAGAGATTCTTAAACTCTTAGCACTAATATTAGGACTAAACCAGTACTAATAAAGCTCTTAGGGCGTAAGCTTATAGTTAAAAAATATACGCTTAAGCCTAAAATAAATAGAGATGTTAGCTAGCTAGCATAAACCAGAACTATTAGTTACCTATCCGCTAGGTACCCAAGGGGTAACCTACCTAATAGCGTATTATATTATGCTCTTTAGAAACTTAACATATATACGCAAACTCCTTCTTATAGTAGACAGCAACCTTCTTCTTATTACTCCTATTCTTTACCCTATCCTTAGTATACTAACCTTACTCTTTTATTAGGTGTTACTAGCTAGCTTACTAGAAATTATAGGCGGTGTAAATAGCTATAGTATAGTCCTAAATTTAACCTAGATATTTAGTATTGGCGTTAGAATAAGAGAGAGCCCAGGCGATGTAGTAGTTAAAGATATTAAAGGAACGTCGCTACTTAGGCCTAGGCTATTAAAGCTTAAAATTAGTAATGGAAATCTATTAAGGATAGGAAAGCTTACCTTAATATAACTGCCGCTTTTAATATGTATACATTAATTATAAGGACTAAAAGTGTTAGACCTTACGTAGTAAGTCTTATTATAAGTATCTAAAATCTTCTTATTAGACTTTTAGTCTTTTAAGAATATATAGGCAAAATTATTTAGGTAGAACCAGCACTACTTGCGGGTTAGTAGAGGTTAAGGTTCTATATATAGCGGTAGGACTAGGATACATTAAGGAATTGGCTTAAAAGAGTAGTTAGCTAGAGAACGAAGAGGTATATTAAAATAATAATAAAAAAGAATAAAATCTTAATAAATATGTTAAGTAAATATCTAAAATTAGACAAAGGTTAATAATGGGAAGTAAGGTATTAAGGAAAAGGGTTAAGCTTAATAAGCAAAGTATCTATATACTTTACCTTCTAATACCCTTCTAGTATGTAGCCGCAACCTTGCTAATATAACTCCGTTATAATAGCGTGATTTTAAAGAAAGGAAACACGTGTATATACTATTTAGCTATTACTTCCTTATAAGAAAAACTAATTATGCGGCTGGGAAAGGTAATTAAAACGTTAATTAAAGACATATATAGGTTAAATTATACCTAAACAATACTATGGTATTAAAGAACAACGTTATAGACGTTCTTGATAATTGTATAATAGCTAGAGGCGCTATTATAAAGTGTTCCTCCTATTTACTAGGCAGTAAAGCTACGCCAATTATATAGTATAGGACCACTAGATTTAAAAGCACATACACTAAATCCTAGGAGATAAGTCTCCTTAATTAACTAATTAATACCTTAACTATACCTAATAAGCCTAAGGGTAAATATAAAAGTAATACGTTAGCGACGCAGAGAATTATAAGAAAAGATTATAGATTAACATCTTAGTAGTTAAAAGACGGCAATAAGCCAAGGCTTTATAAGTTAAATCCTATACTAAAAGGTTCTATAGGACTATATTAGGAGCATTAAATTGCCTATAATACTTATAATTGATTGCAGACCGGCATAAAGGCTTAGATATAAAGTTGTATAAAAATCCTTATGTTAGCCTAGGTAGTTATTAATATACTTCCGGCATGCTTCCAGTAGGCTTTTAATAGGTCTTTTAGCAATCCTCGCGTCTTTTCTCTAGTTATGTTTTTTCCTTATTAAGGCTTTTTAGGAGTTTAAAGTAAGGGCTAGATAGATAGATTATATATAATAGGATGCCAATATCTCTCCGAACCCCTTTTAGGACAAGCCCTTATAATCTTCCTCTGCCGTAAGGTAATAGTAATTGGGGGCCGACCATAAGAAGGGGGGGGGGGGGGGCAATATAAGGGATATTATTGCGATTACCATAGGTTGCCCTTAAGACAACCCCCGGAACCCCTTAGATATTTATTAGTTATATACTAAAGGCATGTGCCTGTAGTATATAGTCTCTCTAATAGAAGGAACAACCAGTAAATAGGAGCTCTTGCTACACCTGGCCTAAAAGACTAAAACTAACCAAAAGATCCCTGAAAAACACCTAGAGAATCCCCCTAAGATGCATATATTATAGGGGAGGCACACATCAAATAACGGTGGTTTGTACTTGTGCACGACCGCCAGAACTACACCTAGTAATGGCCCTCTATAATAAAGACGGGCGAATACCACACTATAAAGCGGAAATACCTCTATTAAGAAGGCACTTAATAAAATATAAAGCCTATTGGACGTGTCTGGTATCTAGAATCGTGGGGGAGTAACTATTAGCTATAACGAACTAACGCAGCTAGTAGAATGGCTCCGCTAGCCTAGCGAACCTTAAATACCCCTCTAGTAAACCCTTAATTAAATCCTCCAACGGCTAAATAAAATTAAAAATAAACAAAACTCCCCCTTACCGGCGAACCGCACCTAGGCCGCCGTAGCTATGCTTTTATAGTATAGGGAACCTACCCCCCTTAAAATAATAACCGGGCATATAATTATAATATAACTAAATATAGAAAAAGCAGAGGGGCTTAGGGGATAATTAGAAATAGAAGTCCTTACAGAAATCCACAAAGAGGTTTATAATACTGTTATAGTCCAACACCTTAGGAGTAGAGATATTAGAGTTACCCTAAAGGACCAATAGTTAAAGGAATAAGCCGTAAGGGTAGGGGATAGGCTAGGAGAATGTATTGGCATAAAAGTACTCTATAAGGATTACCTAGTTAAAGTCCTAGTGGTCTCTATAGGCCTTAGGGTAGAAAAGGGACGCTAGGTAGACAATATAGCAATTATATAGGAGATAGTAAGATAAATAGAACGCCTTATACTAGGTTTTAAAATCACCTAAATTTAATGGCTTTAATAGGAAAATATAAACCTAGTAAATAATAAGAATAATAAAAGGATATAAGAGTCGCTAGAGATTTACTAGGGAGACGCTAGTTAAATGCATGGCTCCCTTATTATTAGTATACTTATACTAGGAATGTAAAAACTCCTTATCTAAAAAGGAATAATTATAAATGGCCTTATATATAATATAAGGCTCTATAACTATAGACTGCGCCTAGAATAATGCTATTACTGTGTATAATGGGGATATACCTAATCCATATGCGCGGTATAGGTGTGCTGCGGTCACTGTGTAAGTCCCTATAATATAAGATATTACTTAAATTAAGACTAAATAAAATGTGTAAACTGCCACTAAAGTATATATAAGGCGTAGGAGAGAGAAGACTGCATTAAATACAGGAGGTAGAAGGCAAGGGCTTAATAGCTGCGGGAATAACTGCACGCTAGGTTATATAAATGGAAATAACAGGCGATAAGCTAAGGGGACGCAGGCGCCTTCCTAGTGTTCCCTACCTTTAATACTAGGGGGCTAGGCTAGCTATTCCAAGCCTTAGCGGGCTAGAAGTAATGCCGCGTAATATTACTAAACTAAATAGGGATATAAGGGTTATAGGGAATATAAGGGAGAGGACGCCTTGTAGGAAGACCTCTATAGACAGCTATAGCAAGCTTAAGACTAGGACAATTAAGAATTAGACTTAATGTGGTAAATATAATATTCGCAGCCAACCTATAAAGGGTATACAGCTAACTAGTAAGATTAAGGGAAGAATTAGAGATAATAACAGACTTAGATATAAAAGCACTAGTAGGAATATAAGACACGGAAATGGAAAGCTCTATATAAAGTAAGTAGTAACTAGGGTATAAATATAAGAGATAGAAGTTTTAAAAATCTTAAAGAAAGTGGAAATAGAAGAAGTAAGGAATAAAGGAGAGATAAAGGACCCTTACCAGGGGTCCGCTACCTATCTATTATATAGTATAACTATGGTAATACAAACTACCATCTTGCAAGGCCCCTGCTAGACAGTTTAGACCCAGAGAAATACTATATCCTTACTATATAAGAGCTGTATTATAATACCTATGTATAATTAACATACTGCCCCTAAGGATTCCAGCTTCTATATAAACTAAAAGCAACTATACGCGTGTGCTTTATAATTAGTAAGGCCATTAGCCTATTCTTGTGATTATAGTAGGCAGTTAACCCAGATATTATAGTTATAATAATCCAGATATATAGGGGACCGGTATAAATTATTAATATATATAACCCTAAGGTTAAAGGGGTCCTATAAATAGAGAATATTATATTGGTAATAAGCTTACTAGAAACCAAAAGTACGGAGTTTATCCTATTAGGAGATATAAACCTCCACTACCTGTGGTAGAGGGGTATCTATATTGCTGCTAAATAATAGGTAGAGTGCCTATTAAGAGCTATAGATATCTAGGGCCTTAAACCAGCAACCCCCCTAAGAGTAATTAGCAATAAGGCACCACTAGAAGTATAATTGATCTTATATTTATAGATAAAGGCCTATACCAGAGACTTAAAAGGTGCAACCCTAAAGAAGAATAGGCACTCGCCTTAGACCATATCCCTATTTAGATATAGCTAGACCTAGATATTAAGGTATAACTAAATAGCAAAAGATATGTAATAAGGAAGCTTAAGACAGATAGCTTCCTTAAGATAGTTAAATAATAACTTTAAGACCTAGAAGAAATTTACCTAATACTAAACGTGCGAGGCTTATTAGCTACCCCTAAGGAAATTAACTAAAGACTAGAAAGGATCTAGGTAGTAATAAAAAATGGGCTAAAAGAGTACCGCCTAATTTTAAAACTAGGCCCCTATACGCGATATATATAGTCCATATAATACGCGGTTCTTATTACTAGCTAATAATAAGTAAGAAGGAAATATATAAGTAGCCATAACCCTAAAGACAAGAGATAATATAAAGATATAAGAAACTAGTTAAAGAATACCCTAAAAAAAGAAGCAAGGAATAACTAAAAACGGTTTATAAATAAGTATACTTCTAACCTAAGCCGCCTCTATAATAAGGGCCTTTAGGCTATAGCAAAATGGGTAAAGAAAAAGGCAGGGCGCCTAGTAGAAGATCTATACCTACTACCCCTATAAAGAGTAGGGGAGTTATAGGCCACTAATAATAATAATAAGAAGGCAAAGATCCTTATAGAAAGGTTCTTCCCCTAACTGGCTTTAGCAGACCTTAGTAACATTATAGGTAAAATACCGGTAACTTGCCTGTGGGTTAATAGCAACATAATAATAGAGGAAATAGCTAGAACTATTAGCCGCTTTTTAAATAATATAGCACTAGGACTAGATGGAATACTAAATAAGGCCTTAAAGACCTGCGGACCACTTATAGCACCTTAGCTTACAGATATAGTTAAAGTATACTTTATTATAGGCCACTACCCATAACTTAGAAGATCTATAATAATGGTTGTCCTATAAAAAGAAGGTAAAGTAGACTACTTAATTCTAGGAAGCTACCACCCTATTGCCTTAGAAAATACCCTTAGCAAGATCTTAGAAAGGGTAATAGCGGACTATATAGTAGATACGGCTAAGGAATACACCCTACTACTATAAAGTTATATAGGGGTAAGAAAGAACTGCTTAACACTATTAGCACTTACGTTACTTACTACTACTATTAAATCTGTATGGGCAATATGGAGGGACTTTATAGTATTAATGCTTAGCCTAGATATTAGTAGTGCCTATAATAACGTACCCTATAAGCGCCTCCTACATTTCCTTAGGGTAAAGGGCTTCCTAGAATGGATTATATAATTTATTTAAGGGTTTATAGGCTAGAAAGAAATATTGCTAGTTTTTAGCAGATACCAGAGCTCCCCTATTATAGTTATAACAGGAATACTATAAGGATTACCCCTCTTACCTATACTCTTCCTTTTCTTTATAAGTAACCTACTTAAGTCCTTTAAGGAAGGGGCGACTTAGGGGATAGACTTTATTAACGATATAAACCTAATTATATATAGGCTAACAGCTATAGAGAACTGTAGAACACTAGAGAAAGCTTATAACACCTATATAGAATAGGCAAGACAATATAGAGTCCAATTCTTACTAGAGAAATACCAGCTAATCTATTTTATAAGAAAATGCAACTAACCTATAGACCTTTAGTATATAATTTATATCTAAGGTTTTAGGGGCTAACTAGTCTAAGGCCTAAGGGTATTAGGAGTATGGGTAGACAGTAAGCTCTAGTAGAGCGTATACGTGTTATAAGCGGCCCATAAGGGTCAGGCGCAGTATATTATAATATCCAGAATTGTTAATTCTATATAGGGTCTATGCTTCTAGAAGTTACGCCTACTATATACAGTAGTTATCTGGCTAACCATAACGTATAGATCCAGTATTTGGGCTATAGGAGAAACCAAGAAAGGCCTCCCTAAATTACTCCTTAAATTACTCTAAAAGGTCTAAATAGCCAGCCTTTAAAGCATAATGGGCGGGTATAAGCGAACGGCCACAGTACTGCTTAAGAAGGAAGCTAATATTCCCCCCTTATAATTATATATTAAAGCCGCTGTAATATAAAGGGTATAAAAAAAGCGCAACTCTAGTGTTATAAAGTATATTAAGTTATGCCTAAATAAACTATGGAGGGACCCTAGGGTGCCCTATAGGAGAGCTAACCAATAACCCTAAAGTAGGGAAGACATATTAGAGAAATAGGTAGAAAAAGTAGAAGAAGAATGGTACTGTGTTAGGGCCCAGGCCTATTTAAAGGAGGAAGGGAGATGCGTAAGAGACTAGTAAAAATAATAGTAAGAGAGAGAAAGGAGCTAAAGTAGAGTATAAAAGAGTATGGGGAAACTATCTACTGTAATATAATACTGGCTAGACTAACATTGGAGAGGTATATAGAAGTTAAAGGTATAGAGGCTATCTTAGGCAAAAGGAACCTAGGCCGTAGTATAGTTAATGCTATAGGGGGTAAATACCTAAGGGCTCTAAGAAGGCCTAATAAAGGCAGAAAATATAATAGCAACTCTTTTAAGAATAGGAATAATAGGACTAAAAGACTGGCTCTACTGGGTAGGTGTCCTAGTAGGTAGCCTAAGATGTAAATATGGCTAGCCAAGACAGACACCAAAATATATAATACTATTATGCCCCTTACGCACTAACTAAGAAGTAATACTCTTAATAGCTGGTATAGAAAACTATAATACACTACTCTTAATATAAAAAGGTCTTAAGGTGGTTACCTAGTGGCTTATTAGCTAAAATGTACTAGACTAGTTCCGGGTTATAAAGGAAATGGTAATTGTAACGGGACTAGCCCAGTTACAGTAGGAATGTCTCGGTGAAACACTCGACAGATAAATTCCGACGCTTTAATCAAATTCTGCCAAATTCTGCCAAGTTGATCGAATTCTGCCAAATTCCGCCAAC
>Ga0307507_10006770_pt1 | contig 17216 bp, 11 predicted proteins | sample 7_EM_MG_FD_207223 | JGI IMG/M metagenome (GOLD analysis project Ga0307507, IMG submission 207223) | Populus trichocarpa ectomycorrhiza microbial communities from riparian zone in the Pacific Northwest, United States - 7_EM | ecosystem: Host-associated > Plants > Roots > Unclassified | place...
TTTCCCTATAATATTTATACTTTGGCTCTAATGCTCTAGAAGCATTTCTGACTTTTTTTTTTTTTTTTTTGCGCCTATGCCCTATATAAATACATGTAGGGCAGAGGGTTTATGAAAAGATTTAGGCATCGTTTGGGAACGCGGTGCAAACTATGTTTTATAAAAATTTAATTTTTTTTTGTTAAAAATTAATTTTATTTTATATTTTGGATCGTTTTGATGCGCTGATTTCAAAAATAATTTTTAAAAATAAAAAAAATATCATTTTGATGTATATCGACACGAAAAGCATTTTGAAAAACAACCACAACCACATTTCCAAACAAGTACTTAATAACGAAATTTTGAGTACAGGGAATCAATAGCTGTGTTTTTTTACCGATCATATAATAATTGCGATTTAAATTTTGAAATCACTAATGTTGAATGCAAAACAAAAAAAAAAGCCATTTCTAAAATTACTAAACCTTTTGCTTTTGGAGAGGAAAACAAGTCCCTAAAAGAGCATGAGATATATTGTTAAATTGAAAAGAAACTAAAGGAAAGAAGATTCAAATAAAGAAAATTGGGTTTGTTGCTCAAAGAAACGTCAACAGCCAAGCTTGAGAACTATTCGATAAATACACATAACAATGTGTTGACATTACTTGGGAATTCTTGATAAAGACAGACGGCGGCCAATAAACAAAAGCATATGAACAACACATGGAGTAAGCTTTGTCGCCAATGTACTAACATGAACCAGTCCCATACCTCCCCATGTGAATTCAAATAAGTACAATAAATACAATCACTAGAAAGTGTAAGAAATTTGCAAAATCATTTGCACAATATGCCTAGGCTTGGTCGCTTGGATATAACTTAGGGCATAGCTTAATCATTCAATTAATGCAATTATGCAAGTGATACTCATCGGAGGTGATAGCTAAATATTTGGTTTTGAAGCCTAACATTTGAGTTTGAATTTATTTTTTCAAGTTACAGAGACTATTCGAGTCTAATACTAACGAGGCTCACTCTATTTGGAAGACCATCGAATCAGCCCTAGCTTTCCCATCGACAACCTAAATTATTTCTTTTCACTGAAGCCTTCTTGAATTTTAGCAACTCCCTAGAGAATCAATTTTGACTTATTTGGATCATGGGAAAGTGTAAAATGATGAATTGGTAGTAGTTGGTAAGCCATTCATTCTCACAGACTTTAATTTGTATCTTTTCAAAGGTCTGTGATAAAATAAAATAAAATAAAAGTCTTAGTATCCCCTCTAATGGCTCGTTCTAAACCTCTTACCTTCTCGAAACTACATAGTTTACTCGCTCCTGAGCCATGAATTCTCACACAAGAATGAATTTCATATGCTCTCCATTAGGTCCACATCTGTTAATGATATGAATGCCATTTTAGCCAAAATTGTTGACATCCACTTTCATTGATAGATGTAACAACTTTAACTTTAGTTTCTTATCTAGTCAAAATGGTCTTTTCAATACGAGGCATGATAGAAATTAGTGAGGTCGCCAAAAAAGAAAAAACTTTAGCTAAGGGAACGAATCTAGTTGGAATCGACCATGATAGGACACATGTACCTAATGTCATATTTACGGTAACTATAATTATACTGCCCTATCATGTTCTTTTTTCTTTTAGGGTGTTGGTTTTCTTACTAGAAAAAATTATTTGATCATTTCAATTTGAGGTCATCTACCTTCATCCAACATTATTTTAGCTTGTCTCTCCTTTTTTTCATCATGGTCAATCATGGCATCCTAATATCGAGGTAGTACATCATGTCATACCAGATTTCACTAGACTCATTATCTATTTTTAGGTCATCTACCTTCAACCACTACTATCTATTTTCATCAAAAAGCTTGTCAGATATGTCAAAATTTTTAATTGGGCTTGAACTTATCCATATGATCCACAAATGTATTCATTATACTTTTTACATGAGAATTAGGTTATTATTGGCAATTTAGAGTAAGATAAGTCAATATAAGATATTTATCCGTACAAAGAAAAATTGTTTTACCACAAACAAACATATATATGAGTATACTATTAAGTTTTAGAGGCTTGTTGAATGTAACAAAATGCAAGAGATAAAGGGTTAACATGTTTCAAGTTTTCTAAAAGGGTTGAGGACAAGAAATCAAAGATATGATTGGAGTGTAGATGTTATTTATGTATGTAAAGACGAGGACTATAGCATTGAAGGTAGAGATGTTATCGAAATAAAGGGCTAGCGGTAGTAGTTGATGTGATTCTCCTACGAGGCTGAACAATTACTCCTACAAATTCAATTTTGTTGACAAGGTAAAAGGCAGTACAAACATTAAAATAACCTTTTAATAAATAAGATGATTTTAAATTTAATAGGGCCATGCATAGATAATTTTAAATGAATACTTGATACGAACTAAGTCAGACCTAAATTCAGCCTTAAAATATTTGACGACCAGTTTTGTGAGATCGGGAATATCTATCAAACCGTACATCAGGTTGAGCTAAAATTTTATAGGGAGATACTAAACATATGAAATTATATTATGGTAAATGTTAAGGTGAAATGGAGTTGGGAAACATATTATTTTAGAGGGTCAAAGATACTAGACCTTCGTATATTGTTTGGGACATATTTGGGTCTATAAGTGTCATCTTATTGCAATTCAAGTTGGGCTGGAAACTAGACATCTCAATATTTTCAACAATATATGGTAGGCTCAGTAATTCATCAAGAAAATAGAGAACGATGTGTTTGAAGCAGGACTAAAATCTACCAAGAATGTGCAGAAATTGAAGATTCAGGCTACATGGAGGAATTTTAGCATGAAAACTTAGTTTTTATTACCCTATTTATTTATTTAATTTTAAATAGTTAATTTTTTTAAATTTGGGTTTGTTATGGCCCATTAGACATTGTTTAGGGGTTTATTTCATTATTGGACTTATGTTAGCTGATTATTAGTTTAGGCTCATTAGCTTGCAACCCAAAATGGTTATATTAGGGTTAGTTAGAAGAGACTATATTATGTTTTCTGAGATGCAAATTTGGGCAGCAAGTTGAAGAATAAACATGAGTTTTCCTTTTGTTTGTTTTTGACAAAACAAGCTTTCTTTGCAGGAACAAAGATCATACACTAACTTATCGAAGATTAACTAGCTTGGTAATGTCATTCGCATACTTAGACATGAAATAAATGAAAACTAAATAAAAAATAATTAAAGCTAAAAAAGTCGAAACTAACTTGAAGAAAATAAAGGATATAACCTAATTTTGGAGCCTAGTTCTGATACCAACTGATATAGACATCTTGATCACGTGGTCAATCAACTCTCAACGAAGTAGATAACAACCCGGAAAGCCGACAATCAGGTTTGATAGGACCCTGACCTAAAGGTAAACCTATACTTAAGAACCAAAGATATTGGAAAAAGACTTGAACAAAAAAATAACATTATATCTAAGAACCCTAAGTATGCAAATGATGTCACGAAGCTAGTTAATCTTTGATAAGTCAGTGTATGATTTTTGTCCCCGCAAAGAAAGGTTGTTTTTCCACAAACAAACAAAAAACAAAACTCACGTTTATTCTTCAATTTGCTACCTAAATTTACAGCTCAAAAAACATAATATAATCTCTTCTAACCAAACCTAATGGACCCCTTTTGGGTTGCAAGCTAATAGGTCTAAACTAGTAATCAACTAACATAAGTACAATAGTAAAATAAACTCCTAAACAATATCTAATGAGCTAGAAAAAACTCAAATTAAAAATATAATTATTTAAAAATAAATAAATAAAATTGGATAATAAAAACAAAGTCTTCATGCTAAAATTCCTTCATGTAGCCCGAATCTTCAATTTTCGTATATTCTTGGTAGATTTCAGTCCTGAATTCAAATATGTTGTTTTCTCTCATCTGAGTAAATTATTGAGCCTACAATATATGGCTAAAATCGTTAGATGTATAGTTTCTATCACAACTTGAATCATAAATAGTACATGAAGGTCTAGTCTAATAGATTTGACAAGATGCATCTAGTAACTTCGACCCTCTTGAATAATATGTTCATGAACTTCATTTGACCTAAACATTTACAAAAATATATTTTCATATGTCTAGTATCTCCCTGTAAAATTTCATCTCTACCCGATGTGTTTCTTGAGAGATATGCTCAATCTCGCAAAATCGGCCAGCAGACATTTTAAGACCAAATTCAAACCTGACAAGGTTCTTTAAAAATATTTGATCTCAAATATATATCATGGAAAACATCTTCTAAGGTCAACAAATCGGTAACAAGCCAAAAAATAACATCATCATAAAACCAAGAAGTATCATATTAGCAAATATGTCCCCTTGATATACAAGCTCTCATTTTCAGTTATATTTCCCTTCTTTTATTTTAGTTGCTCCTCATATATTTGCTTAGGTTTCAAAGATATAAGAGTTATAGGTCTTACATTCATCTCAAAGGAATACCTATTTGTCACTCCATCATGAATAACTCTTCTGTCATACTGTCATAGCCTACCTAGTAACAAATGACAAGCTTGCATTAGCACAACATCACATAATACCTCATCATAATATTTACCAATAGAAAAGGAAACCAAAACCTGCTTATTCATTTTCATTTCACCATTATCATTCAAACAATGTAATTTATATGGTATAAGATGTTTGGTAGCGTGCAAGTTCAATTCTTCCACCAATTCAGTACTAGCTACATTGTTGCAACTAACACCATCTATAATTAAGATACTTACCTTATTCTAAACATGACATCTTATATGGAATATGTTGTCTCTCTAACCTTTAGAAGCATCCACCTTGATATGCATATTCAATGCTCTCCTTACCATAAATTTCTCTCCCTCAACCGGATACTTAACACAAACATCATCAGCATCCTCCATTGATGACATCTTTTCCTCTTCATCCTCCCCATCGATCTCAACCTCATTATTAAGCTTCATAACCATGAATCTTTTATTTAGACACTATGAAGCAACATGATCAAAACCCAAATAATGAAAGCATTTAATGTCATAGTTACGAAAAGTAGGAGTAACATTGTTATCTTTAATAATGACCGGGGTGTCTTTCTTCTCTCTAGGATATTTGACCTTACCATTCTCATTCGGTTGTGATGGACCACCTTCAGTGTTAGCTTTCCAATTGTGTTTCCAAGGTGTTGAAGGGCCAAATAGTTGACTTTATCAAATGGTACCCTTTCACTTAAGCTATTTCTCCACCTTCACGACCACATACACCATCTCCTCCGATTCCACATAATGATACAACTCCACAATATGAGTTATATCACAATTAAAGCCATTCATAAAACTAGTCATAGTAGCCTCATTATCCTCTTTAATATTAGCTCGAATCATAACAACTTTAATCTCCATGAAGTGCTTATCATACTTTTTATACCTTGACTCAAACTTTACAATCTTTTATACGATTCTTTACAATAGTGACTAGACACAAATCTTTTCCTCATAAGGAATTTCATCTCTCCCAAGTATCAACCTGCTTCTCATAATTTCTCCTGTGGTTTTTCACTAACTGATCCCACCATACAATGACATATTCAGTAAAAGCAATCACAACAAGCTTAACTTTCTTGGGTTTCGGGTACTTATGACACTTAAAACTCCACTTCATTTTCTTCTCTCATTCTAAATAAACTTCCAAATCATTCTTTTCCTGAAAAGCCAATATTTTTAGCTTAATTGTACCCAAATCTCCACCGAACTCAATATTATGGTCCCAATACCTATAATTACCTCTCTGGCCAAAATTATCACCATATCTTTCCCCTTCAAATGGTGATCCCGCCAATGTCCAACATGTTACCTATGTCCGACAAACACATCTTCAAAATCAACATCACTCATATCCATATTATCAGCCACAAACACATTAACTCGTCTAACAACCCTCCTAACATTAAATTATCTTCGCTCAAGTCTATTTTAAAACCCACCATGATCATTAGCACATTGTCTCTTCAACCTATCTCCAAATTCAATTGTCATCTGATCCATCTGTTGATTCATAATGCATATAAGTTACAATTTTATTGTCTCCTCTCTATGTTGCCATGTTGTTACTTGCCTCAACATTGTCAAATCTAAAAATTGGTTAGTTGACAAGAAATATATATTTCTTATCCAATCCCTCATGTGTTTACACTCATCTTGTGTTTCACTCAAATATAAGTTTTTCACTCAAGTATGTTCGTTACGTCTTTTTACTCTCGTCTCACCTTTCTTCGGCTCTTGCGGAACTAATTTCAACGCCAAATATAAAAGCTTTAGAAGCACATCAAAATATTTTTTTATGACTTAAGAAGCAAGAAAAATATGAAAACAAGCAAATATAAAACTACGATTACAATTTCACGAGTAACAAACGAATTTGTATGAAAAATTGACATTTTTGAAGACGCTTAAGAAAATGGATGAAAAGGTTATAAAAAAATTAAATGACACATAATTATATCAATTAGAACCCTAAGACCCAGTATATAAAAAAATTAGAATTTTCTAAATTTATTTGACCTGAAATTTCCTTCTGATACAAATTTGACCTGTTAAGATAAGTTTTAACCCCGATCTTGGTTACTATAGAAAATGATCTTCAAATGGGCTCATATTTTATATGGAGTTTGATTAGGACTTCTAAAACTAGTATCTAAGAGTTTAGAATTTTCTGAATTTGTATGGTCAAAATTCTCCCTTGTTTATATACTATGACATATTCAACAAAAGTGATTTTGGATGTTCTTTTCCTCTCTTTTTTTTTTTTTCTCTGTATGCTAATGATATATTATATGATAGAAACAAAATAAAATAATACTTTTTTTTAGAAATGCTAGACGCAAACTACTAAGCTCTAAACACGAAATAATAAAAACCAAATCAAAGACACTAAAGCTAAGGAAGCTGAAACTAACAAGAAGATAATAAAGAATATAACCTAATTTAGAGCCTAGCTCTAATACTAACTAATATGGACCTCTTGAGCATATGGTTAAGTAACCCTCAACAAAGTAGATAACAACCTAGAAAGCCAACAATTAGGTTTGATAAAACCCTGACTTAGAGGTAACCTTGTACCTAAGTTACTAAGGACTTGAAATAACATAGGTTATTTCATAATCGATGAATAATAAATTGTTTGATTTGATTATAAATAATGGTAGCTATGAGAATATTATAGGTAAACATACTGCTAAAAAATAGATTTTAATTAAAACCACATCCTGAATGATACAAGATTTAGTGGATTAAGATAAGATAGTGGGTGAAATAAAGATAAAACACAACATTGTAAAATACCTTTTTTTATTGAAAAGAATAGGGATGAGATGTATTATGATGTAATAAAAATGGATGCTTGTAATCTTATATTTGGTAGGCTTTGGTAATATGATGTATATGCGAGACACTTGGGTTATGTGTTTAGTAAAGATAATGTGAGTTATACTCTTGTTCCTATAAAATAGAAAACTCAACTTGAAGCTTATAAAATATTAGAAAATACATTCCTTATCATCACCAATTCAAAACATGACATGCAAATATATATACAGGAGACTAAACGGGTTCACGTATTAGTTATGAAGGCACTAGTGGATAGGAAAGAAAAAGAGAAGATGACTGATATTCCTAAGGAAATTAAACTTTTGCTTGCTAAATTTATAGAGGTTATACTACATGATTTGCTTGATAGATTGTTGCTAATGAGAGATATTTAGTATCATATTGATTAGGTGTCAACAACTAGCCTTCCAAATATATCATATTATCAAATGAGTTCTAATAAGAGTAAGATATTGAATGAGAAACTAGAAAAGCTATTATGAAAGAGACAGATTCAATAAAGCCTAATTTCATGTACATTGTTGTTACCCACTTTTGACCTTATAGAAATCAAGAAAAGAAATAAAAAAGAAAAAAAGAAAATTCAAAATACAAGAGGATATACATGAAAAAAGTCTATAAAATTGCCCAAGTTGGTGGTGATGGACCGAAATGACAAGTGGAAAAATTAGAGGACCAGAATGTATAAAATTGAAAAAATGGACAACTCAATTTTGATTGACAAAAGACCCCATTACCAGCACCTCCCATGTTTGGCAGACTGTTATTTCTATATCTGAAAACAATCGAAAGGGAAATGGGATGTTTACTCGGGCAACATGATGAGTTTGTATAAAAGAGAGAGCAATTTATTATCTGTGTAAGAAGTTCACAGATTATGATTCTAGATATACAGTGGTGGAGAAGCTTTGTTGTGCACTTGTATGGGCTGCAAAACGACTTCGATAGTACATGTTGTATTGCATTACATGGCTGATTTCAAAACTGGACCCTCTTAGATATATCTTTGAAAAGCTTTATTTATTAAGTAGAATAACTAGATGATATATGTTGTTGGCTGAGTATGACATAGTGTACATGACAAGAAAAGTCATGAAAAGAAGTGTTATTGTTGATCATTTGGCAGACAATACAATTAAAGATTACAAGCCTTTGAATTTTGATTTCCCAGATGAAGATGTGCTGGTACAAGAAAAAAAATAACTAGACTGGTGGACAATGTATTTTGACAGAGTAGTAAATGTATATAACAATGATAATTTCTCATAACAGAAAGTAATACCCTGTTTTAATCAAGTTGCAATCTAAGTGCACCAATAATACGGTTGAGTATGAAGCTTGCATCCTTGGATTAGAAGCTGCATTAGAATTGAAAATAAAGAAACTTGATGTATATAGAGACTCAGTGCTAACAATTTGCCAAGTGAAAGGAGAATGGCAGACAAAAGATGATAAGCTGAGGCCATATCAAGAATATCTGTCCAAACTAGCAAAAGAATTTGACAAGATAAAATTCACTCATATGGGAAGAGACAAAAACTAATTTGCTGATGTTTTGGCCATTTTAGCTTCCATGACCAAAATTGATTATGGGAATAGAGTGCAACCTATAAGTATTGAAGTTAGAAATTCTTCAACTTATTGTTGCTCAATTGAAGGAGAAGTGGATGGTTATCCATTATAGATATGAAAACCTTACGAAGGTTAGCTATGATTTATTACCTCGATGCAGAAGTGTTATATAATAGGTTGTCCAATTGAACATTGTTGAGATGTTTGGAAGGGACAAAAACAAAAAAAAAAATGCTCTAAGAAGTTCACGAGGGATTTGTACAACTCATGCTAATGGATATATAACAACTAAACAAATATAAAGGTCGGGTATTTTTAGATGACCATGGTAAAGGATTGCATAGAATATGTCAGAAAATATCAAAAATGTCAGGTGTATAGTGATAAGATAAATGCGTCTCCAGCTCCTCTATTCAATTTGACATCTCCATGGCCATTTACAATTTGGGGAATCGATGTAATTGGGTCAGTCCATCCAAAAACTAGTAATAGACATCAATTGATCCTAGTGACCATTGAGTACTTCATCATATGCTCATATAACCTAGAAGATAGTGAAGTGATTCATTGAATGAGATTTAATTTATCAATATGGATCCTCTTTCATAATTCATAATAATATAAATAGCATTAAGAACCTTCTAGTGTGAAAACAAAAAAAAAGTTTGCGACACTGAAATAGGCTCCCGATAAAATCAAAACTACCCTTAAGCACCTGAAAAAATAGTCATTGATAATGCTCAGAACTTCAATGGAAGAATGATAGTAGAGCTTTTGCACAAAATGGAAAATCAAGCACTCAAATTCATCTCTATACGGGCCAAAGATGAACAGTGTTGTAGAAGCTTTCAACAACAATATCAAGAAAATTATGCAGAAGATGGTAGTCATGTACAAGGACTGGCATGAAATGCTCTCTTTTGCTTTGTAAGCGTACCACAATAAGGACGTCTATGGGAGCTACACCTTATTTTTTTGTTTATGGGATGGAAGTAGTAATGCCACTAGAATTAGAAATCTTATTTTTAAGGGTACTAATGGAATCAAAATATGAGGAAGCTGATTGGGTCAAGATGAGATACGAGCAGTTAAATTTGATCAATGAAAAACAATTGGCTCCAATTTGTCATCATCAGTTGTGTCAACAAAGAATGGCTAAAGAATATGGTAAGAAAGTCAAACCTATGGTATTTTAGTATGGAGATCTAGTGCTGAGAAATATCTTACCTCTACCCTGCGAAAATCAAAGTTAATAGGCACCCAACTACGAAGGCCTATATGTAGTGAAGAAAGCATTCTTAGGGGAGCTCTGTTATTGACAAGAATGGATGGAGACAACTTGCCTAGGCCTGTGAACTCTAACTCTGTAAAGAAATATTATGCATAGTGTACTCATCTTCTTTAAATTAATAAAGTTTGGTTATTCATTCTTGTTACATCTTGTGTATTTTGCAAATGATCTCAAAAGGCTCAACGGAAAAAAAAAATTCAAAAATCATTCTCTCTTAAACAAAGGTTTTCAATATTCGACTTTGGCTAACAATTTTAAGAAAAATCAATGATTTTTCAAGAGAAACGATTCACCTAGCAACTCCCTAAGAGATGCCTAAATACTCAGAAACCCAAAGAGATGACCCAATCATCAAAGTTTGTTGTGCAAAAGCTACATGAAACAAAGACAATGAAGTTTTCATGAGTTATGAACTCGCAAAATAATTTTGTACAAATCACTACAGTAATGAGGTCAAAATTTATTAGTTGTGGCCAATCTTGCTTGAAATCAGAAAAGGCTATTTTTTATATCCCCTAGAGATGAATATGTCTCTTGCAGTCTTAATATGAGCTAAAGTGGTTTTTTTTTCCTTTATAAAATAATTGTGTCTAAGAGCCACCCTACACAAGGGGCAAACATTAGAAAATGTCTAATAACAATAAGAAAGTGGTTGGAAAACCCAAAAAAGATAAAATACTTGTGAACGGAATCCATGAGATCTTGATTGAGGCCATAAAATAGGAAAGCTCAACACCCCCCTAAAAAAAAGGCTTTGCTAAATGATAAATCATGAAAAGACACACGAGTATCTAAAAAACAAGTAAAAGTTTCTCCTATAGCTTCAACAAACAAAGAAAAGGAAAATCAATGAGGAACTTGCAAATGGGATAGAAAAGGGCATTAGTATCTTGATATGAGCAGATAAAGAGATTTTGGGAAAGAAAAGTTGTTTACGTGTTCGATCAAAAGTTTAGAGTGAAAAGAAAAACCAGAAAAAATCCATTGTCTCACTTTTAAAAGCGAAAGTCTTTGATAGCATAACATATGTTGAAGGAATAAAAAAGGAAAATGAAATGGCATAAAGATGTGAAAGTGATCTTAGACCCATAAAAACCCTCGAACACCATTTGAGCCCATGAACTCCTTTTCTTTGGTAGCCATAAAACTCGACCTTCATTATGTGCCTAGAAAAGTCTATTCTAATCAAGCGAGCAGGAAAAACTGATAAATAACGCTCTCAAAATATAAGAAACCATTTATAAGAGTCATGATGAAGTGAATAACTATTTGTCTTTGTTCACGTTGAGAAAATTCAAACACAACACTTCAAACAAGTATTTGATCTTTTTTTAATCCGATGCAAAATGGATCATCTCCTAAACCAAATCACCATGATGAAATATCTTTCTTCAAAGACTAATACATATCACGAGAGTTGCATGAACATTGTTTTTTGACATGACATTGAAAAATCTCAGATTTTCAAAAAGACAAAGTAAATCTTGTGAAAGTTTTGTTAGGGAAAACACCCTAAAATAAAAATCAAAGCGCGTGTCATGAGCATTTGAAAAAAAACATTGTCATAAGATAAAGAGTTTTAATTCATTCCCATTCAACATGGCCTAAATACTTGTAAAGGAGAAGGCTACAAAGGCAGCTCGACATTCAAGATTGGAAAGTAACTCGCACAAATATACTCGAGTAAACTAAGAGGGTAAGTCGACAAGAAAGACCACCTTAGAAATTACAACCCTCAACAATAAATAAATAAAAAAGATTATGAAGAAAGGGGAGCTTATATTTCAAAAGGCATGCATTGCATATGATTTAACCTCAACTTTGAAATATTGTTGGTGTAGGATTCGTCAACCAAGAAGAAAGACGGTGAAATTTGCATAGGTGAATAGAAACCTAGAAATGGCAAAGACATCTCATTTATAGGGTGTGGATAAGTAAGACCATAAGACCACTACCACAATCTTTAGATTTACCGATGGAATTTTTCGTCGGTATTTGCACTACCATTTTGTTGGTAAAAAAATTACCGACAAAATCACCGATGGAAAGTCTCCGTTGGTAACTATTTCTTCGGTAATTTTTTGTCCGTCGGTAAGTCTGTTGGTAATAAAAAAATATTATTACCGATGTATTTACTGACGAAAAAAGCGAGCAAAAAAATTTTCATTCCGTCAGTAATTCCCTCGGAAACAAACCGTATGAAATTCCGTCGGTAATTATATATATATTACAAAACTATAAAATAATTAAATTAATATTAATCAACACTCTATAATACTAAAAATACTTGGAAAAAAGAAGAAGAAAATCAACTCATAAAAATTTGCAACAAATAAATAACATGAAAAAATAAATTCAACTAAAAAAATTCATATGAAAGAAATTTAAAAATCCTATAAATAAATCAACTAAAAATTGATCTCATATGAAAAAAAAAATCCTACAACAACATTTATACAATTATTAAGAACAAAAACAATTAAAAACAAAATAAAACACAAATATAGTGAAAAAAACACGAAAAAAGAAGAATTTTTTTTTACCTTAATGTAGTTGCAAGTGAAGCTAAGAGAAAAAAAATTTGTAAAGTATACTCATTAAAAAAAACTGAGAAGAAAAAATAAGAAAGGAGAAGAAGACATACCTGAGCATGGAGGAGAAGAGAAGAAGAAGAAGAAGAAGAAGAAGACATACCTGAGCATGGAGGAGAAGAGAAGGAGTTGAGGAGAGAAGAGAAGAAGAAGAAGAAGAAGAAGAAGAAGAAAGGAGACGGGTCTGTTGTAAAATTAGGGATTATAGGCTTTTTATTGGGGCATTTTACCGACGGTTTTACCAACGGATAATTAAATATTAATATTTTTAATCATTCCGTCAATGATTCTGTCTATAATATTTAATTTAAATTTTGAATTTAATCAAAAAATTTCAGAAACCGTCAAATATCACCGACGACTTTTCAATCCGTCGGTGATTCCGTCTGTAATATTTAATTTAAATTTTTTAGAAAACCGCCAAATAACACCGATGACTTTTCAATCTGTCAGTGATTTTGTCTGTAAAGAACAATAATTAACAGTGCAATTGGAAAATGAATAGTTCCAGAGGTCTCTGTAAAATACCGACGGAATGTTCCATCGGTGATTCCCTTTGTAATTAACATGATGAATAGTGTTGACAGTTTACAAACGATTTTACTGACAGAATTACCGAAGGAATTTATTCTGTCGGTAATTCCGTTGGTAAAAATGGCATGTCATCATTTTTTTTCTTTGTTTTAATTATTTTTTTCCCACTGTATTTCCCTCGGTAAATACCGAGAAAATATTTTCGTCGGTAAAATCCGTCAGCAATTTACCAATGAAAATATTCCCTTGGTATTTTCGTTTGTATTTATCGATTTTCTGGTAGTGGACAAGGCACTCATTTTAAGAGTTTATCCTTGGATGGTATTTTGTTTTGAATTTTGTTTTAGAGAATTTTTGGAAGGATCCAATGTAGATCCTAGTATATAGAATTTAAAAAAGCTAGGTTGCCCGTGAAAGTAGGCCAATTTTTAATTTTAAAATGGGTAGGTCGCCCGTGAAAATAGACCACTTTCAAAGAAGCATAAAGGCTTAGTGAAATTCTTTTTGGAATTTGAAAAAGGATTAGTCACTCGTAAAAATAGATCTGTTTTTGAATTTTAAAGTAGGCAGGTCGCCCGTGAAAATATATCAATTTAAGGGAAGTATGGAGGCTTGCTGAAATTCTCTTTGGAATTTAAAAAAGGGTAGGTCACCCATGAAAATAAACCAATTTTAAAATTTTAAAATGGGCACGTTGCCTATGAAAATAGACCAATTTCAGGGAAGTATGGAGTCTTGCCGAAATTCTTTTGGGAATTTGAAAAATGGTAGGTCACCCATGCAAATAAACTAATTTTTTAATTTCAAAATGGACAAGTCGCCTGTGAAAATAGACCAATTTCAGGAAAGTATAAAGGCTTGTTGAAATTCTTTTTGAAATTTGAAAAGAGGTGATTCCAAGATGGGTGGATCACTCAGTAAGTCCGATAGACACTTTTTCTTAACAAGCTCACTAGCATTGTAACTTGGCCATTTGTTAGTACCCACTTTTGACCTCACAAAAAATCAAGAAAAAAAAAGTGAAAAATAGAAAAAACAATCCAAAATACAAGAGGATATCTATGAAGAAAGCCTATAGGATTGCCTAAGATAGTGGTGAAGGACCAAAATGACAAATGGAAAAGTTTAAAGACCAAAATGTATAAGATTAGCAAGATTGGCAACCAAATTCTGATTGAAGATTGCCCAAGTTGGTGGTGAAGGGTCTTATTAGTAAAAATATTTTATTTGGGGTAAAGAAATATAAATTTGGATAGGTAAGGACTATGAGAATTTTGGAAGGTTTAATTAATCTTATTAAGGGCTTTATTGCAAGGAAAATCAGTTTTTGGAGTCAATTTAGGTGATAATTGGAATAGAGTAAACTCTAGGGACTTAATTGGTTTTTTGGGAGGTTTAATTAGACAAATCAGGGGCTTAATTATAAGAATATCTGATGGCCAATTATGGACTTCATTGAAAAAATCCAAAACCATGGACTAAATTGTAAAAAACATGTAATTGTAGGGGCTAGAATTGACCAAATCAAGGGCCAAATTGAAAAAAATAAAAAGTTTGATGGTGAATTAAGGGTCCAAGTGCACAAATCAGAAACCATGGACTCAGATAAAAATGACAGTAAACTTTGAGGTTGATGATGAGTTTGACAAAGGAGAAATTGCATGAAATTAAGAGCTTGAGGGGCAATTATGAGTGCAATTAAAAGCAATTGGAAGAACAAGGACTAAAGTGAAATTTGTTAATTCCAAATTAAAAATCTTAATTTTGAGGGTTTAACCTAAACGATGCATCGTTCGGCCACTATTTAGCTTCTTCTTAACAGTTTTGGCTGATCAAGTAGGTACCTTCAGGTGAATGTGGTGTCTTTAACTACCTCTATGCTATAACCACCACCATCCAGCTACTCCCATCAAAGATTTACATCCTATTTTTTATATGAACTTAACAACATCTTGTCTTTGTTCAGCCATCACTGTATTTTAGATTATTAGCTAATCGAGTTAGCACCTTCAAACGAATGAATGTGGAGCTACAAAACTCTAAATTGAGCAATAATGGATCCAATCAAAAGGTTTGCTTCTCCTCTACCAATTTTAGGTGGTCTCTGATGACGTTTACATCGAAGTTGCTCCAGCAAAGCCTCAAAATTAGACAACTCAATCAATCTTGACTGAGATACCTATTTGTGCAAAACCATTCAACTTTTTTATGTGTTCACACTTAACAATTCCTGGAGGGTTCTTATCAAGGGTCATAAATCTTTCATCCAAAATCAAAACATGAGGGATGCATGCATTTGTCTTCAAGCAAAAGAAAACCACCTAGGCACATTTGTTACCAAACCACCCCCCCAAAACCATTTAAGGACAAAATTTCAGCTATTAATATTTGTCCAAAACTCTCTCATTTTGATCAAAAGGCTAAACTTTGATCAATCTATGTTTGAATCAATCAAGAACCCAGGCAAAATCCGATAAATAACCCCTGGAAAATGAAAAAAAAAAGGAGGAAAAATATGGAGAAACACATTATGAAAAAATCCTGGTGTGAAGGTTCAAAAGCTTAACATAAAGGGTTTAACAAGCTTTGAAAGGAAAAGATAGTGAAAGGAAAAGAAGGAAAGAAAAAATAAGAGAAAGAAAATAACAGTCCATAACCGGCAAGCTTTGAGAAGGTGTAACCATGTAAAAGTTCAATGGTGGAGTTTGTATGGCCTGTGTATTCATGTTTTCTTAATGTTTAAACCTCTTTTGATGTTGTTTAAGCTTATCTTGTATTTTTTTGTTTGATTTTGGTGCTGGAATAATTTGATGTTTTTTGATAAACTTTGTTTTGTTTTTATTCTTGTGAAAAGCATGTTTTAGATTGCTCAAGCTTTTGTTATGATAGTTTGTTTTAATTTTGGTCAATAATGTGTTAGAGAGGCTTGCATTAAAGGCATGATTCTTGGTTTTGATTCTGTGTTTTTAGCCCAATAGCATGTTAATAATGTATTTTAGATATTTTAATTGGTGTTTGAATATGTTTTGTAATAAAATAGTAAGTTGTTTTTGTTTGCAGGTTAAAGATTTTGGAAGCATGTTGATCAATTTGATATATTTTAGTGCAAGTTCATGGTTCATACAAGTATGTTTTGACATATAAATGTTAAAAATATCAAGTTTTGAATTCAAATAGTATGAATATGTTTGTTATTTAGCTTTGGTAGTTTTGAACTTTGGAACTTCATGTATGTTATTGATAATTTGATGTTATTTGTTAATTTTTTGGACTTAACTATGCTTAGTATTGGTAATGTGATTTGTGAGGACCAAAAACAGCATGTTTCAGAAACCTAAAAGGCTAGTTCTGGGTTTAACAATAGACTGGGAATTTTTGGGTTTCTTGGTTCAGTTTCTTCATGTTTTTGGTAAGAACATTGTTTTAGCCCTATGATTTGAACCAGTTTTGGTCCAATTCTTTGCACTAAACCATTCAGGCAACTTGACTAGTAGATAATCTAAGGTTTATTTGCATCAATAACAAGTTTCTAAGGGTTTTAATCCTAGGGTTTTAGTTTTGAACCAAAACCTATTTTGACAAAATCGTGTTGATTCTTTTATAATTGAAGTGAATGGATGCTAGATTATGGATCCTTGCATGATTTTTGTTTGTTGCACATGACCCAATCCTTATAAAAACTACATTTTATTTATAAAAATGAGAGGAAAATGTTTTTAGCATTGTTTTAGAAAAATTTTGTGTGTTTTTTTTTTTTTTTTGGAATTTACAATAAATTTGTAAAATTCCTTAAGAATTTGGCAAATATTTCAATAACCCAAAAA
>Ga0307507_10006771_pt1 | contig 17212 bp, 5 predicted proteins | sample 7_EM_MG_FD_207223 | JGI IMG/M metagenome (GOLD analysis project Ga0307507, IMG submission 207223) | Populus trichocarpa ectomycorrhiza microbial communities from riparian zone in the Pacific Northwest, United States - 7_EM | ecosystem: Host-associated > Plants > Roots > Unclassified | place...
CAAGCTGAGCCTTATTTTAGCTTGCTTGCTTGCCCAAAATAGGCCCTCCAGCTTGCTGGCTTGCTTGATTAGTCAGCAAGCAAGCAAGCCAAGCTAGCAAGCCAGCTTGCTTATTCCCATGTCTGGTTCCCCACATAGCATTAGTAAAGATATTATAACCAGTAGGTAACGTAAGCTTGCATAGAGGAAGGTAGACTGCTTAACTTAAGTAGGTAATTCCTGCTTTAAGAGTGCCGTTTAGATATCTTAGTAGCTGCTTGCTTAAGTGGTAATGTGATTCTCCTGGTGCTGCTATAAACCTAGCTAACTGACTAACAGCGTAGCTGGTATTAGGACGTATGCAGTTTAAGAGGTAGATCGTAGAGCTAATGATCTACTGGTATACTATTGCATTGTTATACTTAAGGGGACTTTTGATATCCGCTTTTAGAACAGTGCCAGCTGGTATTAGTAGCTTAGCCGGATTACAGCTGTCTATTTTTAGCTGTTTAAGTAGCTTCTTGGTGTACATTGTCTGATATAGCTTAAGGGTTTAGTTTATATGGTCTTAATTAATTTAGAAGCCTATAAATACTTCTATAGAACCTAGGTCTTTGCATTTCTATTCTCTTAAGATTCTTGTCTTCGTGCTATTAAGGTATTGACGCTTTCCTATAATCAGCATATTGTTAACAAATAGCAAGATATATACTTCATTTCCTATAAAGAGATTGGGGTTAGTATTAGCTACTTTTAAACCTATGCTCTTAAAGAACTTCTTAACCATCTAAAACCATTCTCTCGGTGCCTGCTTTAGGCCGTAAAGTGACTTATTTAGCTTTAAGTAGACGTCTTTTACGCCCTTAAGCTTAGGTTCGAAGTCTTTTAATAGGTTAGGAATCTGCATGTAAATCTATTCTTGTAACGGCGGGTTCAAGAATGCAGTTTTAACGTCGATATGGTCGAGCTCAAGGTCCTTAGCTGCTACCTTTACCATTAGGAACCTGAAGGTGTTGTATTATACAACAGACGCAAATGTCTTAAAATAATTAATGTTAGGGGTCTGCTTGTCTCCCTAAATGCATAGTCTTGCCTTCTTGCGAATTACTTCTTCCTTGGCATTGTACTTATGCTTTAGAACTAGCTTGCTTGGGAGTAATAACCTTCCTTCTGGTACTCTCCCCCTTATAATGGTATAGGTGTGCATCCTCTTAAGTAAGAGGAATTCTTTAAAGATAGCTTTTATCCAGCCAGGAGCATCCTCCCTTAAGGCCTAATCTAACTCAATAGCGTTAAAAGGTGCTATAGGTGCTCCTATGGAGGTAGTATTCTCAGCTTCTAGGTAAATAGCTTTTATAGCTATTACTAACTAAACCACCGTATTGTTGAAAACCCTTATATTTGGTAACCTTCCAGACCTTGTTCTCTGCGCATGAGGAATGCGTATTAATATACTTTATATAGGCGTCCCACCCTTAGCATTACCTTAATTTAAGCGTCCTACTTAATCTTGACCTGGGCTTCCTACTTAATTAGAGTGGCCCACTTGGTCTTAACCTAGGCTTCCTACTTATTTAGAGTGGCCTACTTGGTTACTATTTGGCCTACTTATAGTTCTTGTAACTAGAGTCTCTGTCAGCGCGTTTAAGGTAGTAGGGGGAGGTATAGGTTGGTTCGCGGCTTGGCTTATAGCGTGATTTAAGCGTCCTGCTTAATCTTGACCTGGGCTTCCCACTTAATTTAAGCGGCCCACTTGGTTACTATGTCTCGTAGCTTGCACCTGAGGTGCTCTATAAGGGAACCTATACTTGTTTACTTTAGCATCTCTAAATAGCTTAATTGCTTAGGTATATAGGTTTATTATCTTAAATTAACTACTCCCTTTTAACCCTATAAAAACGTAGTTAGGTTTTATTCTTAAATTGTACTTCCTAGGGTGTTTCTTAAGCGTATTAATTAGATTGGCGTGACATCCAAAAACGACTAGATTCTTTAAGTTAGGAACTTATTAGGTATATGCCTTGTAGGGTATAATAGCACCACTATGCTCGTCGTTAAATGGAAGTGCTAAGGTGGGTACTTAATTCTTAATCTAGATAGTATGCTTGACTGCGTAGCACTAGAGTTTAACTGGTATATTTCTTTAAAATAGAAGTGACCTTGTCTTGTAGTTAACTGTGTAGATCGCGTGTTTAATTGCGCCATTATATAAGTGCTTGTATGGCGGATAAGGTTTAAAGTTAATACCCTGGGGTATTAGTTTGTCTTAAAATCTGCAGCCGAACTCCCCCTTTCTATTATCCGCTCAAATCTATGCAGCTTTGTTGCCAGTGAACCTCTCTGCCCTTGCGATGATCTTTTTGATATATAGTAGTACCTCTTTAGTTTGGAGGGTTTTAAGAGGAATAACCCAAGTATAGTATATGGCGTTATCTAGGGCTAGGAGGTAGTAGTTATAACCTCTAATTAATATACCAATTTATCCCGTAGTATCTAGGTATAGCCCTTGACCAGGTATCTTCTTACGCTTAGTCGTCTTCTTGCTTAGTATTTTTTATATCTTCCTAGCTAGACAAGCTTTGCACGTGCTCTTATTAACTAGTACTGCTCTTTTCTTGAGCTTTATGCCTAGTGAGGAGTACTGTAGCTTGAATAGGTCACTGTAATTTATATATCTAGTTTGGCGGTGCTATAGCTCAGTATCTGTTTTACTAACGTTTGGTTGTAAATTGTGTGCTTCTATTGTCGCATTAAATGCTTCCTGATGCTCTTGTAGCACGTAGAGGTTGTTCCTTATAGTAGCCTTAAATGTTGTACCTAATTTATGCTTGCTAGTAGCTTGATTGTCTAGGTTAAATGTAATTGAGTAGCCTTTCTAAGTGAGAGTCCTTACTGAGATTAGCTTGATTGACTTAAACGAAGGTATAAGCTAGACGTCTTTTAGCTTTAGGGTACTGATTTAAACTTAACCATAGCCTATAGCAGGGACAATGGTCCCATTTGTAGTATAGACCTGTTGTGGCGTATTTTATCTCTTTAAGTGTGTTAGGTCTGATTGGTTACTAGTAAAGTGCTTAGTTGCTCCTGAGTTGAGAGCCTAAGCTAGAGACGTTGTTGTAAGCATAGCACGTTTAGGGTTAGGGTTAAGGTAGATTAAATTACTATTGAATTCTTTCTTAGCTATTGCTATATTCCCTACTTCCTCTGCCTTAGGAGTACCTTAATCTGTCTTCCTAGCGTTATCGAATTGGAATTGCTTAAGTAGGGGATAGTCTTTCTAGTAGTGACCTTTCTAATAGTATACTCTACACTTGTCTCTTTCTGGTTGTCTTGGCTCTTTGCTTACTTAAGATAACGAGCTATGGCGATAACGCGATGAGGAATAATCGAATCTACTAGTACGGCCTTTGCCCCTTGTTTGACCTCGACCTTGGTTTCCCCTTCTCCCCCTAGGTTCGTCTTTTCTCTTATGTGCAAGTGCTGCATTTTGTACTTGTGTAGGGAGAGCAGTCTCTTGCTTCTAAAGAAGGGTAATATAGCTCTTGAGGTCTCATTTGTCTTGTAGACACTAGGTCTTCGCATTCTGCCACGTAATATTGCTTAGGAGGGCCAAGAGAAGCTGCTCTTTGATATCATTGTTGGTAAGTACTTAAGGGGTTAAGGCTAGATTGATCTTAAATTAATTAAGTATTTAGAGGAACTTAACAATTTGCATCTTCATAGGGTTAAATATAGTGCTATAGAACTCTCTGTAGAGTCTAGAGATATAGACCTTGTTATTAGCCTTATTAAACTTCTTTATTTCTTCCTATATTCCTTAAATATCGTACGCCTTTATTATCGCATGTATCTCTTCCTGACGGTCGTCTCCTATCGAATTATAGATAATCTTGTTTGCTTCCCCTTATCTTCTTCTTCCGTTAGCTGAATTGACTTGATTTGGGTCCTTTGCACCAATAACAAAATCCCAGCCCTCTAACATGATTAGGGCTGCCTCGCAGGTGCGCTCCTAGTCTGCAAAGTTGTCTCCATTGAAAATGACGATTTTACCGGCCTTGTGATCGTATATAGGTGTTGTTGAGGTTAAGGTAGAGAAGGTTATTTTTAGGGTTAATTTTCGAGTTAGGAGAGGTGTTGCTACCCGGGCTTATAACCTGTTAGAATTACAAGGTTATAAGGTTATAGCGGAGGTGTCTTAAGGGTCTATTTGATGATAGAGATGACGCAGACGATAAATATTGATTGATTCGTGATGTAGTAGATACGGTTGATGTCTATCTAGATTGACATGTAGAGCTCGCTCTCGCGACGTGTCTAGAGCTTAGTTAGCATCTCTCGCTTAATTCTAACAATGGGAGTTAAAGGTATAGAGGTAGACTTAGGCAAGGGGAACCTAAGCTGTAGTATAGGTAATGCTATAGGGGGTAAATACCTAAGGGCTCCGAGAGGGCCTAATAAAGGTAGAAAATATAATGGCAACACTCTTAAGGATAGGAATAATAGGACTAAAAGATTGGCTTTACTGGGTGGGTGTCCTAGTGGGTAGCCTAAGATGCGAATATAGCTGGCTAAGATAGACACTAAAATACGTAATACTGTTATGCCTCTTACGCACTAGCTAAGAAGCAATGCTCTTAGTAGCTGGTATAGAAAACTATAATATACTGCTCTTAACATAGAAAGGCCTTAAGGCGGCTACCCGGTGGCTTATTAGCTAAAATATGCTAGACCAGTTCTGGGTTGCAAAGGAAATAGCAATAGAAGGTAAAGGGGCGAGTAATAGGCGCCCCCTAATAACTCTATAGGAGTAGAGTATAGTATGTGATACTAGCGCGTCCGTAGGTTTGTTACGGCAGCAGTGGTTCCCAAGGAGGTTAAAAAGTAAGGTAGTAGAGCACTACTGGTGACTTGTAGGCGACTCGCAAGCGAGCCCCAAAAGGCAGGGAGATGGATTATGGGGTTTTCTTAAATAGAGTTTTCTCCCTATATGTATATAAGGAGTAGTCCGCGTGGGCCTAACAGGGATCCGAATCGGACGTTAAGTAATGAATAATAATATATATGGGACCTTTTTCTAGTTATTACGCGCTTATCTTATTATTCTTTACCACTTTTTTTAATTTTATTTTAGCCTGTTATTATCTAATCCTATTTTAGTATTTAATAGAATAGATATAATAACTAGGATTTTGTAATTCGTCTAGGGAGGTAAGGGGTAATAAGTAAGGTAAGGGTAAGTTAAGGGTAAGGTAAAGATTAAGATAAAGGGTAAGGTAAGGGGTAAGGTAAGGGGTGGCTAATAGGGGATAGATAATATAGTTGCTATATAATATCTAACGGACCGACTATAGACAAGATATATATTCGAATTTCTTAGATTAACGCAAATGGAGAAAGGAGAAGTATTATATAATAACTTCCTATCTAAGCTGATCTCCTAAGCTCTATATCTTTACTTATATATAATGCTAGCACTTATTATAATAAAGTATATAAGGGTAATTAGGGTTAAACAGATAACTGCTATCCTTAATATAATATATAAACTTGGCGCTGTAATTAATATTATAATAGATCCTAGTAGAGTAGAGGGTATTGAGATAGTTATTAATGTTTTTGCTTTTGCGCTTAGCCGCGGCGTACCTCGCCGTAGCGGATTAAAGTAGTAATTTTATTTATTATAGCTAAGACTAGACAGCTTAAAGTTTCTATATAAAATTTCCTTTATATTCTTAGATGCGGTAATTGCTGTCTGTATAATGCTAATAGCGAAATCGCTTATAATATCTAGCTTTATAAAGTCCTTAAGTTTAATAAGCTCTTTAATGTACTTGGCCGCTATTAAGGTAACAATATTATATAATACTAAGTCGCCTATTAGGCTAAAGACATTCTTAATAATATTAGAGAACCTATCTATAGACTAACTAGTTCCTAGAATATATTGGATTTTTATACTTACAAGCTCTTTTAGCTATAGTATATTATAGTAATCGGCAATTGCATTAATATAGATATGGTAAAGTGTAATATCGGCCGTTATTAGCTATGTTATTATATTTTTATTATCGCCACCGCCATTATTATAGTCCCTCTTATATATAAATTAGATTATTCTCTTAATAGTGCCAAAATTGAATTTGTTAATATTTATAATATTAGTTACCGCCTCTTACCTATTAGTTAGTTAGTTAGGGTTAATTCTATAAGACGTTTAGTTAGCTTTTACCTAAAAGCCTCCATTATAGGCAGCTGCAAGTATAGGAGATTGGGTGCATATAATTGCTTTATAGACTTTAAACTCTAGCCCCTAGTATATAAGTTTTAAGTTGCTATATTTATTGCTATTTATAAGTTACGCTAAGCTAAATGGAACACTTTTAAATATTATATTTTGTTAGGTCTCTTTACTGGTTCTGGTTTTAACTACGTCTTAAGTAATATTTAAGGGAGTAATTTAGTATTAAATAGGATAATTAAGAATAAAAACTCTGCTTTATTAAACGTGGCTCTAAAGCCTCTATATATATATTAAAAAGTCGTTATTAGCTTTGTCTAATCTGCGACGGATTTAGTTAATTAGTTAGAGCTTTAAACGTTAGTCACTTAACTAAGGACTTATATAACTTCTAAAGTTCTAGGAAGGGTAAGTAGTGGGGTATACAGCCGCAGCGCCTAGAAGTAGTTAGGTTATATAATAGAGGCTTAGTTAAAGGACATATTCCTATAGCTTAGGTTAAGGCTCTATAATCCTCTAAGCTATATTAAGCAAAGTTAAATAGTATTATATTCCTGCGTACCAGCCCGCCAATTATACTATTCCTACGCCTTTAAGAGCGGTTTCCCGGCCATTAACCTTCTTATTATTAGCTAGTTAAAGTATACTTTTTAGATAAGGGGCATTAACTAGATTCTTATTTGATTACTTTATAAGTCTTAAAAATACTATATTCCCTACTAACAATTTACTAACTAAGTAAGCAGATTAATAAAACTAACCTTATAAACACACTACTATATAAAGCTTAGCAGATAAAAATATATTGCCTAAATTAATAGGATCTATTATAAAGAGTAATTATATAATGCTTTAGTATATTTAAGATACCTTAGAATTACATAACTTTACTATTATTAGCATTAACAAAATATCCTTTAGGAAATGATTTACCATCCTCTATTATTAGTAGAGGGAACTCTCCTAGTATATTAGATATTTATCTAATATTTTACGCATATTATAGAGGGCTTATATATACTAAAATTAGCTAAGAGCACTAAAGAACAATACTAAGAAGCAACGGAAGAGGTATATAATGCAATATTATTATATATCTGTGGTAGAGGTGTAAAACCTAAAGGAGCCTAACCATACTCTATATTACTATAGTGCTTATCCCTTACATAGCCGCACCTATATAAAAATGTTGCAGTCTTTTTAGAGAACCCTAGACTTAAGCAAAACTAGCACTAGGAGATGCTTTTAAGGAGAAAATTCGGTTTTAGGTAATATAGTTATTTAGGTAAAGCCACTAAGGAGTTTAAGGAAGATTAGATAGTAGATAAATCTAAGGACGGAGAGTGGAACTAAACTCCTTGCATTAATTTATCCCCCTTATTTCCTGTTATTCCCCTATTTATCTTTTCTATTAGTTTTCTAGCCTCTAATTTATTTAGGAGAGTTGCCTAATTACGCCTCTACTTATAAACGCATTGTAAACCCGCTAGTAAGCATCTTGGGCAAGGATTGTCGCCATTACTATTACACTTAAGTTTCTTTAAGGAGCATTAAAAGTATAATCTTATTCTCCTTAGCACTTAAATTTATAAGTCTTGACTATAGCCGGCAACAGCCCTTACCCTATAACGCCCCTTATATATCTTAAAGAGGTTACCTTAGAAGAAAGTTCTAGGGCATTTATTATAATAGTAGGTCGGCTCTTTATCTATAGGAGTTAGGAATATATGCTGCGGTTAAATGGAGTAGAGGCCTATAGGATTTTTAGTGTCAGTTTAAGTGCCCCACTTAAAGATAACCTTTTATACAATTTTTATAGTTATATACGTAAATTTCCTAAATTAGTAGCCGCCCCTCTATAGGTAAACTGTTAACTCTAGTAACTATAGGGTAGAGCATCCTTTTACTTACCTATTTCCATTCTATCGCGGTAGTTAGTGGTTAAAAGTAGACAGCTAAGTTTATATGCGATATTAAAGAAGTTTAAAATGTAGAAATATATAGAATTAAAGATATGGACTACTAAGAGGAGGCGGGATATAAAGTTTCCACGTATTAAAGTAGCGCTAACACTAATATTATATATAAAATAATCTGGCGTATTAATAATTAATATAGCGATATAAGCATTCCTGATATAGAACACTAGATCTCTCTCTATTTAAGGCGTAAGGCGTTCTACTCTTTTGCGTTTTAGATAATAGAAGAGTAAAATATAAAAAGTTAAAAAGATAGATTATTAGGGAGCGAACTGCTAAGCGGAACCTTTAAAAGTTTTAGAGAGTCCTATGTCTAGGAAACGCTATATAGGTAGAAGGAGCGAGTAAGGAAAAAGGGCCACTTTAATTACCTATAATACTTATGGAGAACACGCGTTGTGCTTATTGCTATTATTTGGAGTATATATGCTCCTAAATTGTTTTGGTTTTAAGACGGCTTATCTTCTTAAATAGGCAATAAGCTTAAAGGATAAATCTAATTGGCTTCTACTAAGCCTATTAAATAATTATATTAAAGGCTTATAGAATATAGAGAGTCGCAGAATAAGGCTTAGGTTATCTAATCTTAAGGATCTCCTGTAATTTGGCTTAGATTATATCTAGGATAACATTAAAAGGAAAAAAAGTAATGTTAGCTTCTTAATTAGCTTTTATCTAAATTATAGCAAAACCCTAAATGGTTTAGTGGCTTATAGTAACTACTAAATCCTAGACGCCTTCGCACCGCAACCACTAACTTATAGACGCCTTCGCATTATAACTACTAAATTATAAATACTTCTGCACTAGGACTACTAAATTATAGATGCTCTATACTATAAGCACTAGTATAAAGAGCCCTATATTAAGATCTAATCCAATTATAATATGCGTACTAGATTTAACAGTATTAGTAATAGATTTTGGTAGCTTAAGATAGTAAAAGGGATATACTTATTACTTATCTAGTATTTATCTAGAGGGCCCTATATAGTGTTGCATAATATAAGCTTCTATATAAATACTTGTCAATTTCTAGCATTCTTTAGTAGTAATAAGGATCTTAGGTATCCTACTTTTCCAACACTTAAAGCAATATACGCTCTTTTAATTAGTAATCCTTTTTATTTAAAAATAAAATGCTTAAATTTATTGCCATTATTTAATATCCTTTAATATCCATTCCCTTCTATTTACTACTAGTAATATATAATTATACCCAGGTTTACTATAAGTGTACTTATCTTCGCTATACTGTAAGAGCTTAGTATATAAAATACTAGGAGACATAAAAAAGATATCTGGTAAATATTGTCGCAATATAAAAGCAAATACTTAAGCTATTAATATATAACTAATTTTCTGTTATAGCGAATATAGGCTTAATAAAAACTGCGGTGTGCCTCTATAGGTCTATATAAAGGCCTAAGAAGCTTATATAAGAATTTCTTCTAAGTAACTGCAAATATATATTAAACCGAAAGGCTTACTTAAATATGTATAAGAAGGCAAAGGAGAAAATAATTTAACAAATGTGAAGGGGCTGCGCATTGCTAGCAAAGGTTGTGTATAACTCTCTTCTTTATAAATGCACTATAAATAAGCATTTAGGGTAGAGAAACCAAACTATCTCCAATAAAGCATTTAATGTGTTCTAAACCTAGCGATAAGTAATAGTTATTATATATATCTGACCTAAATGAAACTTGCTTTAAAACGGCTCCTAAATAGTAAGACCTTAGATATAGGCTGGGTAAACCTTGGTATATATACTTATAACATTCTGCCAACCGCCCGTCCATTAAATATATTTAATAGCTTTTAAATAGGATAGCGGTAAGTAGCTCTTTATACGCTATAGATGGTATATATACTAATATTTATAAAGAAACTAATTTATATAATAAATATATCCGTAAAAACATCTCCACCTTACCCCTAATATGCTAAACGTTAATATCTATTAAAAAGAAAAGATGCCAACCTATAATACCGTTTATTTATATTGTATAAAGATCTTACTGCGCGAGTTAGTGTTTTAGAGGAGATATTTAGGCTATTGCCTATAATATAAGTAGACGAAGCCGCCTTTATTAAGGCCGTTGCCGGTTATATTCTCGCCCTTAAGTATTATATAGGAGCTAGACATTTTTAACCCCCAAAGATAAAAGGAAAGTAGGTTTGTCCTATTAAAGATTGCAATAGAAATTACTAGCGTCTAGATTTGTATTATATATATTAAAACTTTAGAGGGATTTGGATATAAAATTTTAAAGCGTTATCTCGACCAGGATATATATCTGCCGTTATCACGGGACTGCCCGCGACACGCGCTACGCTAGACGCGTAGCTTTCCTTCCTTATTTTGATAGCGCTCGGCAGATAGTTTATCCGCCCCAATTGCCCCTATATAGATTTAGCCGCAGTTGCATTCCTGTCGAACTCTCCAGCAATCCTTTTGAGTCTTTACGACAGCTGTATGTAGCTATCAATTCTACGAATCTGATGCTTGTTTATCTAGCGTTCGTATATAATACATCGTCATCGTGACAGCCGTATAGCTACTAATTTAACTCTTTTACTAGTCTTCTTTAATATAAGTGGAAAGTTTATAGTATGGAAGCTTTATCGCGGACTTAAATATTTATACTATTTATAACGTATATTAAGAAGAGTATGTTATAAGATTATATTATTTTAAAAATGCTTATAGAGATATAGACTCGCAACTAGTAGAGGCTAGTAATTAAATAAAATAAACGGAAGACTTTACTATTTATACGCCTTATACAGACTCGTCAAAACCTAGCTTTAATAGCGGTGGCTAAGGAGAATCCATTTCTCTAAGCGCTAAGATGGGCCCCTTAACTTTAAAAGCTAAAGATAGCACCTAAATACCTATCCCAATGTCTTGTACAGGAGGAGACTTTAAATTTGCTATAGCACCAAGCACTGCGCTATGTGCGATTGAACCTAAAGTATAAGAAGGTAAAAGGGTGTTTAAGTTCTCTATGGCACTAAGCGCTGCTAAAAAGGGTTTCGGATTTACTATAGATTTATAAACCAATTTTTCTGTTAAACCTAAAGCTAGAAGGGACTTTAAGTTAGGGTTACTAAGTGCCGCTACGGTTAATTTTAGTGGAAATAGTGCTAAAAGGGATTTTAGATATATAGCTCTATATATAGAGTTTCTAGTAGGCAAACTAGGGGGTAAACTAGGGGGTTATAGTAAGGAGATTTTTAAATTTAGGATGGAACCTTATGCCGCTATATTTGGAGCGGGCTAGGGTTACTAGTTATAGCTTTAGGACTCTTAGTAAAGAGATTAAATAAAATATATCTTAAATAACATAAACTAGTTACGTCTTGCTACCTATTAAGTGGGCTTATTCCTATTATATATATAATAAATTACTATTACTTCCCCTTCTTTTACTATAGGAGTTAGACTTAATTGTTTTAGCTACCTATTATAAATAATACAGATTTTAATAAAAGCTGGCTTAATTAGTAGGCGCGATTACTTATATATCCCCTCCGCATGCTTTAATAATAGACATTTTATTAGTCTCTTCCTTTTAAAGGGCTAGGTTATACTACACAATCCATCTCTAATTAATGTCTCCTCTAAGATAATAGTAACTAATGGCGATAATATTGTTATTATTAGCTAGCTATTTTCAATCTAGTGATTATTTAATTATAAGTAGGGCATATTAAGGGAAATTGTGTTCTTTAATGTATAAGACTTAGAAACTACCGTCCTTAGTAGAACTAATAAAGGCATTTATAAACTTTAAAGGTATTAGCAAGCAGAGCTTTTTTTCTTTAAAGGAAAAAAAAACTGGTATAACCTTATTCCCATTAATTTGCGGCTACTTTAGAATGGTATTAGTTGCACCTTTAAGGACTACAATGCCTTATTTTTATAGAAACTGTAAGATAAGACTGGTAGAGTTTTTATTAGATAGGTCTAGCGACTACTCCTCCTAGTGCCTATGGACTTTAAGGGCAAGAGAGCTTATATCTTTAACTTAGAGAAAATATTAACCTTTATATAACGCGATTTAAATTTAGGGCCAGTTGCCTTATTAATGCTAAGAGAACTAAAAAACTAAATATATAAATAAGAGTAAATTTTAATTAAGAAACAACCTATACCCTAATAAAGCTTTTATTTATCTAACAATAAGACGCTCCCTATATATTATATATTTAGCAATATACTCTTAGTTCTTATTACTATATACTAGGTATATAACTACCTAGTATATTATATCCAATTGCTGGAAAATATTTATAGCGGAGTTATTTATTACTATTTAGAATAGCATTTTTTAGTAATTAGCTTAGTATTCCGTAATTATTTAGCCACATATATATTACTACCTCGTTTTAGTTCTAGTATATCTAGTTAATTTAGGGTATTAGTATAACGGAGGCGTAATAACTAAAAAGCACCAAATCTATTATTGCGTCTACTCTATATATATACACTTAAAACGCAAGTTAGCCTAATAGTGCACTTAAAGAGGTAGACAGCTCTTATATGTATAAGGTAACTATTAATAGAACTTAACCTAACGCCTAATTTATAAAAAGGATTGGAGGTTAAGCGGGACTTATTATATACTAATATATTTAAAGGAACAGTCCCCGTTCCTAGGATTACTTACCTTTAATATAAATTGTCTTTTCTAATTTAACTACTTAGGAGCAAGGCGGCGGCTTATTTTTATATAACCTTTCCTACTTAATAGTAGCTATCCAACCGTTACTCTAACTAGTATTAATTAGTATTTCCTAGATGTTATCGAGTTTTATCCTAGGCGCTGGATTTAGTTATAACTTAGTATTACTTTAATATTTATTTATAGATTTAAATTCTTATTTATAATTTCTAGCTTATTTAATCTTTAATTAAGGGATAACGACTATATTAAAGCTATAGATTTGGATTTAAATATACTTAGCCAAAAAAGGTGGTGATTATTACGTCGGCTATAAGTGGTGGCTCTAATTTTTAGCATATCTATAATTTAGTGGTTGTGGTGCGAAGACGTCTATAATTTAGTAGTTATGGTGCGGAGGCGTCTATAATTTGGTAGTCATAGTGCGCTACGTCTAGGATTTAGTGGTTACCGCGCAAAACGCCTCCCCTAGCCCCCTAAAGTCAGCCCGTCCCACCTACCCCAATATATCTATGTTCTTATACTAACTTCGTTTACCTTAGGAGATAGTATACAACCCCCTAAAAAAGCATTTCCAATATTATATTAGTTCTTTTATAAGTTGCAATGGGATATCTAAGGCGACTTTCCTATAAATTCTAGTATCGCCAGTATAGATATAAGGGCGGCAGGTTAACTAGGGCGAGAATATAGTTGCCTTCTCCCATTACCGCTTTAAGTTGTTTTAGTTGCAAAAATACACAATTATTAGTTTGCCTATACTACGTATTTCTATATACAGTTCTTTTATTACTTTATACTATTCCGTATTATACTTTATTAGTGCTATAAGCTAAGCCACTTCTAGGAGTATCTTTTACTTTAGGTGCTCCTCCTTTTCGTTTTTCCTAAACTTATTATTAGGCTTTTTATTTGGTAGTATAAGAAGCTCTAGAAAGAAACTAGGTTATAAGTCTATAGAACTCCTATAAGTAATACCACTAAAGTCCCTACCTAGCACACTAAGTACTTATTATTACCATTTTATTCCCTTCTCTACTTTAGCCTTCTGGTATAATGCTATTATTCTTAATATTAAGCTGACTTTTAGTACGCGTTTTAACAGCTTTAGGAAGCGTCTTAATATAGGTTCTATTTGCTATAGCCCAACTCGTTATAGAGTAGAAGTGGCGTACGCGTCTAGGCTATAATGCATCTTCCTAGGTTATAGTAAAACGAATCTAGTCGGGTAAAGCATTATAGATAATTATACTTAATGCAACTATTAGCTTTTTTCCAGCTATAGTAAGTTTAATTCCCCTTATTTTGTCTTAGACGGATTATTACCTCTTAGTAAGTAAATTATCTAACCTCTAAAGAAATCCTCTAATACAAGGCAGTAGGTATGCGTTATAGTATTTACGGTAATATTTTTATCGGAATATATAGGTTTTTAGAATTATAAATTGCATGAAAGTAACAGGATTAGAGATAGAAACTCCAATATCTAAAGCCGTTTAAGTATCCGCCTCTTTGTGCTAGTACTTAAGCTAGGGTAGTATCTATTATAATGTTTATGGCATTTGTAATTAGTTAAGAGCATTTTATAAAACCGCACTTATCCCTTAACCGTAAAATCGCGTCTAACCGTTATCGATAAGAACCAGCTAATTAATTAAGCCGAATTTAACGCTTATATTATTATAGGGCTATAATTGGCATCTTAACCTCTATAGCTTAGTTCTTCCTTATTCGCAAGTATTAGGGATATAAAAAGGCGTATTAAGGCAAAAGTTACCAGGGGCGGGATTTTTACACTAACTTAAGGCTTTATTGGTGGCGTCTGGGGACGGTAAGCGGGTTATGCTAGTTAGAACGGTTAGAACGATTAGAATAGTTAGAATAGTTAAATTAGTTAAGCGATATAATTAGTCGGAATAGTTAGGTTTTTATCTTATAACTCTGCTTAAGTTATATTATATTATCTTAATCCTCCGTTTTAATGCCATTATGTCTTATAAGTCTAGCCTAAACGTATATACTGCTGTAGGATATATAGAGAACTAATGGAAATACTTTTTAGTAAGCTATATATTGTACGCACTATAAAGTTTTACTTAACACTAGGCAGTTCTTATCGCGTAAGGAAGCTAAGGGTCTTACTAAAACCTATAATTCTTAGATATAGGTTCCTCTACCTATCTAGAAGAAGGTTTAAACTTATATAGCGGATAAGCTACAGGATATAAATATATCCTCAATAAATAACAAGGTTTTTTGGTAGTGTATACTATAGGCTATTAAGAGCAATTCCCCTAGAGCATAATCCTAGAGCATAATTCTATCTGGTTAGTTATAGTTATAAATAGCCAATACAAATACTTATTTAAGTTTTAGCGTAATAAAAGGTAAGCTAATTAAATAGTTAACCTAAGACACCGGATAAGCCTTAGGGTCCTGCAAACTAATTAAGTATTAAACCTAAAATACTACATAAGCTGCCTTAGGATTCTATAAAGAGTAAAAATAAGTAATAAATAGCTAGGATAAGGATGTATAAGGCGGGTAAAGAACTAATATAAAGCGGGTATTTAGTAGAAGGGGGGTTCTGTCCCAAAGCGTTAGATTAATACCATTTAATACTAGTTTACTATATAGCCCTTCTCTATCTACCTTATTCTAACTCCCCTAATATATATAGAATCTGCTATATATGCCTACGCTCTACTATCCTAGTCCCTATCTGTTAGATAATTTCGCTCTATATACGCTCTTGCCTAGTATCTAGGCCCTAATTCAATATTAGGTTTTAGTAACGATTCTGCCTAATTTTTAGTTCTTTAACTATTTAGGGGAGACTAGGTATAAAAGGTCTGGCAGACTATCTTGCTTAAAAAATTATAATAGTAAATATATCTTATTCTATAAAACTATAAATTATGCAGCTATTTAAGACTATTAACCATATTTATTCTGTCATTCTAGTTATTTCTTTCCTTTACTATACTGTGCAATCTATAAAATTATAGTCGTTACTAGTTGTACGTAGAAAGTGCCAACTTAGGTATTATATGTCTAAATTCTGCAACTATAGGTATATCTAATAATAGCCAGGGTGCAGAAGGTATTCTCCAGGCTATATACTAACAAATTACTCTATATATATGTATATGACGTCCCTATATAGAATTGTAGTTCTATACTAATTAGACGTTTAGATCTTTATAGAAAGTTCTATACTTATATAGAGTACTATTTAGATCCTTTTTTAACTTAAATTAATTTACCTAAGATATTTTTATTTTGGCTCTTGCCTAATCACCTATACCCTTAAAGTCGCCCGTTTTATTACCCTTGCCATTAGCTAATTAATTAACGTCCACTAAGTTATATACCTTAAAATAGCAATTATAAGGATATTTCTATTAGTTAGGCTCTCTATCCTATATAAAACACCTTACCTAGCAAGCAGAGCAGAACCGCTACTTAAGCAGCTTTAAGCTAATAACATTAAAAGCTAGCAGGATTATATAGAGGATCTCTTAGTGGTTATACTATACCTACGGCTAAAGGGCTTAAAAATATAGTCGTTACTTTGCCTGGTAGATGTCCTGCAAATATTAGCTAGGCTACTAGCAATATTGCTATTAATATAAACGGGTGCACTTGTAGATGCTACTATAAATAAATCTAGTCTATATTCTTGTTCTTTCTAAATAGTATTAACTAACCGCTTAAAGGTTCCATCCCTATTTAAGAATTTGTCTTATAGGTAATAGCTCTACTTGCCTTTATTTTAAACCGGTTTAACTTATGCATAAAGGGGCACGTTATAGTATGTTTAATATATAACCTAAAAGAGCACGTCTTAAGATATATTATAACACTCTTAATGGACTTCTATAGAAATAACAGCTCTAGGGAAGTCTTAGCGGTTATATGCTTAAGAGAATAGTATATCTATTTTGCGGAGAGTCTAATCCTTAATTTAATACCTTCTATAATTAATATTATTACCTTTATAGTTTATTTCTTGCACTTTATTAATGTATATATTAGATTTATTATAATAGATATAATTGTTATTTATATCTAGATTAAGCTTGTAAAAAATCCTAAGCTTTTTTAAATATATTAAGACTATAGTATATATAGGTGTAAGGAAGGCCAGATTAAGTATAATATAGTTATATATTAGGATCTGGTAAAAATAGCTAATCGTTAAGATTAGGAGTGGCGTAGATATTCCTCTATGTTAATGGACAGTAATTAATAAACTAGGATCACGGATAAAATATTTATAACTTTTTGCTGGTATGTTGGGGGGGGGGGGGGATTAAAAGCAA
>Ga0307507_10006772_pt1 | contig 17209 bp, 10 predicted proteins | sample 7_EM_MG_FD_207223 | JGI IMG/M metagenome (GOLD analysis project Ga0307507, IMG submission 207223) | Populus trichocarpa ectomycorrhiza microbial communities from riparian zone in the Pacific Northwest, United States - 7_EM | ecosystem: Host-associated > Plants > Roots > Unclassified | place...
CGCCGGGACGACGTCGACCCCAACAAATCTGCTCTGGGTGGCTGTACACCACTCATGCAGGCTACTTACAATGGGCAGGAGAGAGTAGTGAAATTACTACTTGGACGGGACGACATCAACCCCGACAAGCCAGATGATGACGGCCGAACACCACTCTGGTGGGCTACTTGCTCTGGGCACGAGGGAGCAGTGAAACTACTACTCGGGCGGGGCGACGTCGACCCCGACAAACCTAATGCAATCGGCCAAACACCACTGGTCCAGGCGGCATGCAATGGGCACGAGGGAGTGGTGAAATTACTACTCGGACGGGACGACATCGACCCCGACAAGCCAGATAATTACGGCCGAACAGCGCTCTGGTGGGCTGCTAGGAATAGCTACACGGGAGTGATAGCTCTATTACAGCTTCAAAAGATTTCCGTCAACGGCGCGGCCTAAGCCTGAGGAGATACTCCCTCACCGCCTTCGGATATAGTGCTAACAGCCTATGTGCCCTTCTCGCTATGGCCGCAACTGCTCCATAAGCGACCACTGCCTTCCTTCTCTTACCCCGCCGGCCTCCTTCTGCTCCTTAAAAGACCACATTATAATTTCCCTCTCGCCCCTCCTAGAGCTCGTCTCCTACAAAAACACCGCTTAAATACTCTCTTTTCTTTGTGGAAGGAAATCACATGCAGTAAGAGTGCACACACCCATCATCTACCCGCCCAGCCCTCCACCCGGATTTTTCTTATAGAGTCGAGTCAGGATTTGTGAGCTTCTATTTGAAGCCTAGAGTTTAGTGTAAGTGGAGGGCTATTTCTGCTGTATTTAGATAAGCCGGTGTAGCTTGAAATTTCCGTCATACCTGCCTTCAATGTTTGTTTTTTTTGGTTGTTGATCATTTGCTTTTTTATTTTTTATTTTTTCTTTCCTAAGCTTTCTGTTTCTCCTTCCCTCCCCCCTAAAGTGCAGATGCGATAACTGTTTAGATGTAGGGGGAAAACTATACAGCCCATGTATTTCTGACTCCCGTACAAACCGACAAGAGAGCCACTCGTTGACTAAGGTATGATGGTATTATGGTTAGTTTCCACTATAAGCGTAGTTTAATAAGGGCTATGCCCACCTTGGGCACCCTCTAGGCGTGAGCTTCAGGGTGAGGTTGGAAGGTTGTCTGCACTTCCCAGATTTGCCCGTCGGAGGAAATTAATATGGTGAGGAGACTTTTAACTATGAAAATTTAATTAACTCAAACCCCACAAACACTGTATAAACTCCAAATACTCTCTATGCAGCCAAACCCTTCTTCGTCTCAGATACCGGTCACCCGCCCGGTATGCGATTTCGGAAAGCAGTACTTGGCCTCCGCTAGTGGACTATACTTTGTCCAATCCGCGCACACTCAAGCCGATCTCCTGAATATACTACGAAGGTTGCCGAAAAGGGCTCAACACTTGCTGTAATCTCTGTGTAAGTGCTTGGTCAAATTTCCGATCCCTATCCGCATATAGTAGCTACTGTAGCTGTGTAACGAGTTCTTCGAGCATATCCGGCATTGTTCCTTAATTCGATAAGAGTGATTGAGAGGCTATAGTGCTGCACTATATCGACTTACCCGCGAGGTGAGATATCCCATCCTCCCAGGTCACTTTTTTCCCTACTGCAACTTTTTCTTCTTCTAATAGTATTCTGTCCGTGCTCAGGCCGGGGGTCACAAACCCATTTGATCTTTCGAGCCAGAAAGGAAAACTTTGCTTTGCCCTGGGAAAATAGTGTTGAATTGCCTGTAGGGTATGCGGTTGTGTGGTTATGCGGATATGCAGTTGTGCGGATATGCAAATATGCAGGTATGCAGGTATGCGGATATGTGGCTAGGAGATATATACGGTTTTAGGGCATGTGGCTTTGTGGTGTGTGGCCACTAGGTACAAGTTCCAGGAATATAGAACCGAACACAGGGATAAAATTTTTGTATGGCAAATGGTCTGTTCGTCTCTGGCCGACCCTTACAAAACTCGGACTCAAATGTTCGGGTTCTAAATGCCTGTAACTTGTACAACCCAATAGGTAACAAACGCTTAGTGTAATGGCCGATGGCTTATACCGGTAGTTGGGGATGCTTATGATGCAACGCTGGGCCGGGTAAAGGGCCTGGCGGGGAGGAAGGAAGGCTTGGCATGGTCACTTTAATGTGAATCTCTCACATCGAGCGGCCCTTGGAGTCCCTAGTAGTCGAGATAAGGTCTCCGGGTCCCAATAGCAGCAGTGGTCATTTAATAGGGGCATTGCTAGCCTGTCGCCAAGGACTTGTGGGAGTAGAAGAGGAGGCTTCGACTACCCGGTTAACCCACTTTATCCCGCAATATTACCTCGGGGCTCATCTCGAGTTTCTTGGTATAGCTCGCTCGGCAATTGCAGAAACTCACTCAAGTCATCTGACTTCGCAGCGGGTTGGGGCTCTCTCAGCCAATCGCTCTCCCAATCTCTAACCCGCATCCTTTCTGGTTGCCAACCTACTCTCTCGATCCCCAACATAGACCCTTACTGGAATATTCCCCCTTATACGGGAGAATCTAGGCAAAAAAGTACCTTTTAGATTGCGTAGTATTGCCTGGGTAAGGTTATTTGGCGATTGCAATAGCCACATATCTACTAAACCCTCTGGAAAGCATAGAAGCAGTACGTTTGCCCTATTGATTTGATTTGATCTCCCTGCTCAATGCCCTACACTGCGCGTTCAAGTTGTCTTCAGGATTGCTGAGAGTGTAGCTGGCTGGGTAGAGGCGGGAGGTTGTGATACCAAAAGACTGGATGGGTAATACACCTCTCGGATGGGCTGCTCGGAATGGACATGAGGGAGTGGTTGAATTACTACTTGCCCGAGACGACGTCGAACTTAACAAGCGGGATGACTGCGGCCGAACCCCACTTGGGTGGGCTGCGTGGAATGGGCACGAGGGAGTGGTGCGAGAGCTGCTCAGACGCAATGACATCAACCCCGACAAGCCAAATGAGGACCGCCAAACACCACTCACGCAGGCTGTTTGCAAAGGGCACGAGGGAGTGGTGAAAATACTACTCCGACGGGGCGACGTCGACGCCGACAGCCTAGATTACGACGGCCGGACACCACTCTTGTGGGCTGCCCACAATGGGCACGAGGGGGTGGTGAAAATACTGCTCGAGCGGGACGACGTCGACCCTGACAAACTAGATGAGTGCGGAGGAACACCACTCTGGTGGGCTACTCTCGGTGAGCACGAGGGGGTGGTGAAATTACTACTCGGACGGGATGACATCAACCCTGACAAGCCAGATGATTACGGCCGAACACCACTCTATTTGGCTGCTGCCTATGGACACGAGGAAGTGGTGAAATTACTACTCGGACGGGACGACGTTAACCCCGACAAACCTGGTGGGGACGGCGGAACACCATTCTCGCGGGCTGCTTGCAATGGGCACTTGGGAGTGGTCGAAATACTACTCGGACGGGGTGGCGTCAACCCCGACATGCCAGATCAGTTTGGCCGAACACCGCTCTCTTTGGCTGCTGGACATGGCCACGCTAGAGTAGTGAAGGTACTCCTCGGACGAGGTGACGTCGACCCTGACATGCCAGATGATGACGGCCAAACGCCACTCTGGTGGGCCGCTGAAAATGACAATGCAGGAGTGATGGCTCTACTACAGGCTCCAATATTTGTCACCCACAGCACTGCATAAGACCGAGGAAGCAGGCATCTCCCTCCTTACCACCTTCCGATATCGTACTGACAACTTATGCGCATCTCTCGCGGCGGCTGCTCTATCAGCTTATCTGTCGCCACTACTGCCTCCCTCCTCTCACCGCGCTCAACCCCTTAAGATACACCCTTGTGGTAATCTCCATCTTACCTTTCCTTCTGGAGTAAGCCTGCCACAAAAACACCGCTTGAATTTTCTTTTTTCTTAGAAGGAAAATTACATGCAATGGGAATGCACACACCTACGGTATCATCTACCCGTCCAACACTCTACCCGGATTTTTCTTATGGAGTCGGATCGCTATTCAAAACCTGGGGTTTGGTGTTAGTGGAGGGATATTTTTACTGTATTAAAATCATTTAGTGTGGCTTGAAATTTTCATATTCGCTTTAACTGTTGCTTTCTAGTTGTGAATCCTCTTCAGAACGTCGGGGGTCAATTGTGAACTTAATAATCCGAATTGGGGTTCCTTTTCCTTTGTACCCATGTGTAAACCCTCCCCCCCTCCCCCCCTCCCCCCTCCTATCTCCATCCAGATCAAGGGTGTTTTTTTTTACACTAGGCTTGCTGCCGGCGTCTCGCAAGTTTGCGGTAAGTTACCATACCATGTCTTATTATATAGTGGTATACCCCATGTAAGCCGTTACGGTTTGCGCTATGATTAATGTGGTGAGAGGATAGGAGGAGGGGGATGTGGAAGGGTGTGGTTGGTTCTGGAGGTTACGGGGAGTGTTGCTGATCGTTCGGGGGCATAATGGATTGTTCCAGTGCTTTACCAGTAGTGGCTCACGGAGAAGATTATGCCGACATGTCTCTCCTTTGTTACACGGGAGTCTACAGAGGAATGTAGGCATGCAGCGGAATGCAGACATATGAAGAGATTCAGAAATGGGTGCGGTGATCTACAAAAGGATTAGGATGCGGTACTTGTGTTTATTTATGCAGCTATCTTTACGGTTAGTTTAATTTCAGAAGAGTGCAAACGAAGTTAGATCTCCTACCTTTCCTACTTAAGTTAGTGCCTAAGCTGCAACCAAAATCTCTCATCCTACGCTCACAGATACACCACCCATTTCCCCGCTTTAATAGATGGTTCATTGATTCGATTTTTGAAGAAAATTGGAAGTGATGGTCTTAAATAGAGAAGGAACCAATCCTTGCAAAAAAGCAAAGAGTGTAAATCCGCGCTTGGACGGGGAAAGCATCTATATGTAGGAATGTAGCAGTGCTGTACCGGTAGTCGACATTTCAACCCTGGCAACCAGTATGTAAACACCCCCTCCTCTGGCCCTCCACAGAAGCCGAAGTTTGAACGAAAAAATAAATAAAACCACCCCCGAACTCCGAGAACGCTAATGCTAACGCGTAGGTTGTTTTGTCCCTATCATACTTTATCTTGTTTTATTCTTCCTTCTTCCCTCCGAATAATATTTATGCATACACACCCCATCCAACACTTAGGGCCCATGGCAAATATCACTGCTACTGGCTCCAACAGCCTCATTTGATACACTTCCCGAGATGGCTGCTGTGCTCATAATCAGGAGTTGTTATACCTTTTCCCACCAATATAAACCAAGGTAACCCTCTAGATTATTTCATAAGATAGAGTTCAAGTTGCGCTATCTTAATGTCCTAACCCCCAACAAGAACAAGTATGTAGGGCCTCTTAAATTTGAAGGAAGCGAGTAGTGAGTTATAGATGTTTGTGGGGGTTAGACTAACGTGGTGAGCTCTAACTTTTGTTCCGCTGCTAGAATGACTTAAGGGGACGGTTCTATAGTCATATCCTTCCTTTGTTATCACGGGGTAGGCAGAGGAGTGGGGGCATCCATGGAGGGAAATGAACAGGTGTAGGAAGTGACAGAAGGATCAGCATGATTCCATTATATTTCATATAATATACTCTAGTCTTTACAAGGAGCAAGAGAGTGAAGCTCAAAATTCTACCTTTGGTGTAGTTAAGTCAAATCAGCGATTCACAGCATCCAGGCAGCCCTGTAGGCACCTACATACTAGACTCTAGTCCCGGGCGTCCCTGGCATGTAGCTCAAATTGTAGGGCAGGAGCGTTTGTCCTTTGAGGAAGACTGCCTTCTAAGTGGGTGACAACGGGTCATCTATAATACCTATCGGTTACTCCCGGACGGTATTATCTGCGGGCCTACCCGTCACTTAAAGGAACCGGGCAGATTCCACAACTCGAGACACTTGTAGTACCCGCCCGTCCGCAGCCATCCGGATGGACGCCAAGATACCCGTCCGTCCTATGTCCTGCTAGGCGTAGTACTATACGGTACTCGAGTACTTAGGCTTCTTTTTATTTTTATGAGACTCTCAAATATGTACTGGTATGTTACCCAGTTTCTGTTGACACTGTTGGCTAACTTTAACTCAGTACTCGAGTAAAGTACCCTAGTGGAAGATCCAGCCCTTACTTTCACTGAAAATTCTTGTTCTTAAACCCCAGGTACCCTTGGCGATTGGACTGTCGTGTCTTGGACTTAGGCCTTGACTGCCGACCCCGCTTTTCCTCAAGTAATCGCGTCAACAGCTAATCAACCAACACCTTGCTCTCAATAGCACCCAAATCGGTGGGGAACGAAAAAATGTCAGGAAATTTTAGCCGTAACGAGAACTCTGTCGTTATCGCAAATAGCTTTAACAGCACTGTCCCCGATGATGAGTCTAAAATACTGGCGTGGTTGTCCCCATTAGAGCCATGGGTACGGCCGCGAGACATTGGATCCCAGCGGATGGATGGTATAGGAGGCTGGCTGCTGAAGACCAAGAAGTTCAGACGCTGGCATAAGGGCAGTAGAGAGGATAGCTCTAATCATGCGACCTTATTCTGCGACGGCAATCCGGGGGTGGGAAAAAGTTACATCACGTAAGAGAGAGGGTGTATCTTGACAAAAATTAGGGGATGGTATTGCTGACCGGTTGCGATAACAGTTCCCTAGTTATAGACAAGTTATGCGAGGAGGCCGCGAAAGAGGATATTGCCGTTACCTGTTTCTACTTCGACTTTGCTGCTCGGAATGAGCAGACGCCAATCAATATGCTCGGCTCCCTGTTGAGACAGCTTGTTAGCGGATTGGAGGAACTTCCTGAAGTTGTAGTCCAGAATTTTCGAAACGAGAAAAAAGTCATTGGAGGCAGAGGGCTACAAGTTTCAGGAATTTTGAAGATGTTCCACACTATCACAGCTACAAAGCGCACGTTCATATGTGTTAACGCTCTTAACGAATGCGTGCCAGAACACCGAAGGGAAGTTCTTGAGTCACTGGGACAGATTCTGCAGGGGTCGCCCGATACTCGCATATTTATGACAGGGAGACCACATGTTAGGAGTGAGATTGAAAGGGAATTGGGTGGAGCAGTAAATTTTGTACTCATACGGCCTACGAACGATCGTATCATTAGATTTCTGCGCGAGAAACTCAGGAAAGACACTACCCCAAATATAATGAGCAGCACATTAGAGGCAAACATAATGCAGAGCATTTCCGAGATAAGTTCGGAAACGTATGTAGGAACCAGGGCAATATCAAGGCTGTCTTGGGTTAATAGCTGACATATTTGAATGTAGGTTCCTTCTGGCTTCTCTCCATATCGAGGCAATTCTGCGGGAGACCACTATTGCTCGCCGAAGAAGGCTCCAGTCGGCGAAGGAAGGTGCAGGGCTAGAGGATGCATATGGTGTGACGCTGGAGCGGATAAAGGCTCAGGGCGAGGAGAAGGCAAAACTTGCGGTGGCCACTCTCACATGGGTCTGTCATTCGGAACGGCCGTTACAGGTGGATGAGTTGTGCCACGCGCTGACAGTGGAAACTGGAACAACGGATTTCGATCCCGAAAATATTCCTTTGCTCAGTACATTGCTAAACCGTTGTCAAGGCCTGATCACCGTCGATCAGGAGGCTTCGACTGTGCGGTTAATCCACTTTACCATCCGAGAGTATCTTTGTACTCACCCAAACCTCTTCAGTAAACCTCACTCGATACTTGCAGAAACCTGCTTAACGTATCTGAGCTCACAACAGATTAAGAACCTCTCGTCCCGTCCTCTTTTAGACCACCAAAGCATTCCATTCCTTGCATATGCTTCGAGGTATTGGGGAACGCATGCGAACAGAGAACTCTCAGACCACGCAAAGGCCCTTGCACTAGAACTCTTGAACAAGTACGAAGACCACGTATCCGCTGTATCACTTTTGAAGCAAGTATTGCATCCCGGATATGAAGGAGACATCAGCACATCTCCGCTCTTCAATGGACTACATTGCGCCTCGTTCTTCGGGATTATTGAACTTGTGACAACATTGATACACGCGAAAGGTTGTGAGATTAATCAGCAGGATTTCGTAGGTAGTACACCACTCTCATGGGCAGCAAGGGCTGGACATGAAGGGGTAGTCAAGCTACTTCTAGAATGGGGAAATGTCGACCCCAACATCCCAAATAAGAATGACATAACACCGCTTGGGTGGGCTGCTGTCAAAAGATATGAAGGAGTGGTCAAGCTACTGCTAGAGCGGAGGGATGTCGACCCCAACATCCCAGCTGAGAATGGCCTAACACCGCTTGGGTGGGCTGCTATAAACGGATGTGAAGGAGTAGTCAAGCTACTGCTGGAACGAGAAAATGTCGATCCCAATCGCCCAGCTAAGTATGGTCTAACACCACTCGGGTTTGCTGCTATCCAGGGAAATGAAAGAGTGGTCATACTACTCTTAGAACGGGAGAATATTGACCCCAACAGCCCAGCTGAGAATGGCCTAACACCGCTTGGGTGGGCTGCTGGGAAGGGACATGAAGGAGCGGTCAAGCTACTATTGGAATGGGAAAATGTCGACCCCGACCGCCCAGATACGATTGGTCAAACACCACTCTCCCGTGCTGCTGCCTGGGGACATGAGGGAGTGGTCAAACTACTATTGGAACGGGAAAATGTCGACCCCAACAGCCCGGATAAGTATGACCTAACACCGCTCGGGTGGGCTGCTGTTCGGGGAAATGAAGGAGTGGTCAAACTACTATTAGAACGGGAAAATGTCGACCCTAATCGTCCAGATAGGGATGGTCGACCACCACTTGCATGTGCTGCTGTTCAGGGACATGAGGGAGTGGTCAAACTACTCTTAGAACAGGAAAATGTCGACCCTAATCGTCCAGATTGGAGTAACCGAACACCACTTGCATGTGCTGCTGTTCATGGACATGAAGGAGTAGTCAAACTACTCTTAGAACGGGAAAATGTCGACCCTAGTCTTCCAGATTGGGGTGGTCGAACACCACTTGCACATGCTACTATTCATGGACATGAAGGAGTGGTCAAACTGCTGTTGGAACGGGAAAAAGCCGACCCCAATCGCCCAGATGTCGATGACCTAACACCGCTCTCGTGGGCTGCTGTTCAGGGACATGAAGGAGTAGTCAGACCTTTTAAACGGCGATGATTAAACGCCAAGAGTTAAAGCAATAAAAATACGACTCGGATTGCTAGCGCACGACTTTGAGGTAAGTAGGGAAGTTCACTCGCTCTCATTCAATTTCACTAACTAACTAGCGGTACAGACAGGAGTATATATAAATTCCAACGAAGTCGTTCTCCTATCCTTCTAGCGATCACCACACATATCCATTCTCTTTCACGCATGTCTCCCTCTCCCTTGTGTGCTCTTGTACTAACAAAAGAAAGACATGCTTCACAAAGAACTTCCACTGTTTATAGCCGCCACACACCCGACTCTTCCTGCATCTCACCCTTTAACTCTCCCATATTTCTTCCGGCAGATGCGTCGATCCAAAGCGCACCTCCGAACACTTTATCCGAACAATTAAACCATAAGCTGAGCATGCCTACTATTGGAGCGGGAAAACGTAGTGTTCCCAACTGTCCGTGGGCCCGGTAGGGACCCGTAGGGACTGCCAAGAGCCCCGAACGGGACCGGGCGGCTGTGCGCAGTCCGCTCGGGGCAGCGAAAGTGCAGGACGGCCGTCTTTGGGTCGGTCGGTGGGCCCTATGAGGTGAGACTGTGGCGCTCAGGTGGGCAGTGGAGGACGATGGGGGCCGGCGAGTGACTGGGAAATTACGATGGCCTGTGGGGGGCCGCGGGTGACGGTAGGGGACGGCGCCAGTTGTCCCATGACGCGGTATTACCTGTTCAAGGGTGTAATATTAGAACTCGTCGAAGCGCAGCAATGAAATAGCTGGTTTACCAACACTCTGTAGGTAAGAGGGCAAATGGATTATGATGGGGGGCTCAGGAAAATTCAGACTTTTAAAACATCTCATTCCTTAAGCTCTGTGCGTTGTTGTTTCCCTGGTTTTCTCGATTCCTCTGTCTTCCCTCTACTCTTAAACAATCTGATGATAACGGTTGAATAACTGTCAAACAAGTGTAATGGAACTTTTTGTTTTTCTTTTCTCTCTATCTCCCTTCTTCAGCTGCTCGGGGGTGAAGCATTGTATCGTTCTATTCGATCCCTAGCGTGCGCTTGAATTAGACTCAACCATATTATTTAGAAAGTGAGAGACTGTTGCGTGGTAACAAGTTCAAGTTCACGTTCATGACTGCCTGCTGAACATCCCTATTCCTCCTACCCAGCTAAACCTCTTTTCTCTATAAACAGGCTAGTCTAGTTATAACACAAAGCAACGTTCAAGTTCAAGTTCACACACACACAGCAGAACATCCCTAATAACTCATGAAGACATTGACACTGTGGATACGATTCGATTCCACTCTGTACCGATGGTGCTCTAGCCGGCGACGACAAGTCGCCAGGGTAAGATTGGTAGGGCACCGGTGGTTCGTCTGGTTTAAGAGCCCTTTTTTTGCGCTAACCTCCGCCTAAACCACCCAACGGGTTTAGAGCATACCGGAATAGCACGGCCCATTGAGCTGGCATGGTCAGAACTTCATGGAAACCACTACATGTGGGCCACACAAGAAGTGGAACTAGCAAACACTACCGTAGCTTTGCTTACCTCAAATATATAGTCACCTCCACAATGTCCCATTGCCTTTCCGAGCCCTACTAGCCCTGGGAAACGCTCTGCTCGCCTTCTTATTCCACTACACAGTTGAAGAAATTAGGATAAAGTTTATAATGTCCCTAGAGACGTATCCAGAAATAGTTACCCAAAAGACCCCCTTGCTATTAATGGGTAATGTTCTTCAAGTATATGCCGTGGGTTGGAAATGATGAGATGGGTAACGGGGTGCTTAACTCCATATGATTAGCATCACATATATTCTCACATAATCTTCTAGGTAGAGATACAGATGCCAGAGGATGAAAGTGGGGTAAGTTCATATAGGGCGGGTCCACTTCTACAACTACCCAATCTATGGTACTACAAACCAGGACAGTCTTCCTGAGATCTCAAGGGAGCTGGAAACAACTTGCTCCATTTGTAGCTGGTCTTGCGCCTGCAGTCCAATAACACCTTATCTCCAGAAATTTGGGGATCTCGCCCAAAGCTTTCTTTTGGATTTTCCACGGAGTCAGATATCCGTTGGCTCTGCCTTTGCTCTTTTGGTTTTTCTTTTATTCCGTCCAGTCCGCCCGGCCTCCCACGTATATTCAGTTGATGGCAGGCGGAAGGGGGTAGGGCAGAGGGGAGAAAGGAGCACAATTTATCTCGTGATATCCCCTGAGTTAGATCGTTGCATTTGTCTTTTCATTATACACTACATATAAGAGACAAGATTAGAAGATCCCCCCAAAGAGATTCTACCATAATACTAATCTTTATCTCAACCTAAGTGAATAGAGAAATACAAGAATAGTAGAAAGCCGGACTGATCCGGAAAAAAAAAAAACTTCTGTCAAATCCCCGGAGCGCCGGAAAAAGAAAAAGGGAAGTCAGAAAAGTGAACCTCCCCCATACATCCCAAACCAGATAACATAGGTTCCGCGTATCCACCTAACAGTTCCGGTACTAAAAAACTGCGATGGCCACAAGACCCTAGGAGGTCGAATGAGAATCAAGGGAGTGGGTGGGAACGGTCACAAAGCGCTGGCGGATGCTGTGGAAAGGGTACATGACGGTCTGAAGACGCTGAAAGAGATCATATCCCCAGGGCTTTATACTGCGCTAGATGTTACAGCCTTCCCGGCCTTGAGCAGCCTGCGCACTCCACGACCTCCAATCCAGGGGGCCAGCGAGCGCGGTGTTCGGCCATTATTGTCTAACCTATCAGGGTTAACGTCTTCCCGTCCCAACAGTAGCTTCACTGCTCCGTCATGCCTACACTGGGCGGCCCAGTGGAGCGGTGTTCGGCCACCATCGTCTGGCCTATCAGGGCTAACGTCTTCCCGTCTCAAAAGTAGCTCCACTACTCCATCATACCCACCCCCGGCGGCCCAGTTGAGCGGTGTCCGGCCACCATTGTCTGGCTTATCGGGGCTAACGTCTTCCCGTCTCAAAAGTAGCTCCACTACTCCATCATACCCACTCCCGGCGGCCCAGTGGAGCGGTGTTCGGCCACTATTGTCTGACCCATCAGGGCTCACATCCTCCCGTCCCAAAAGTAGCTCCACGACTCTATTGCGCCCACGCTTGGCACACCATGGAAGCAGTTCTCGACCCTGGGCGGCCCATGAGAGCGGTGTTCGGCCACCATTATCTGGCTTATCGGGGCTAACGTCTTGCCGTCCCAACAGTAGCTCCACTACTCCACCATACCCACTCTCAGCAACCCACGAGAGTGGTGTTCGGCCACCATTATCTAGCCTATCGGGGCTAACGTCTTCCCGTCCCAGCAGTAGCTCCACTACTCTATCATTCCCGCCTTCAGCGGCCCACGAGAGTGGTGTTCGGCCACCATTGTCTGGCTTATCGGGGTTAACATCTTTCCGTTCCAACAGTAGCTTCACTACTCGGTAATTCCCATCCACGATGGTCCACAGGGGCCTTCTTGGGGGTGGGGTCGTCAACAAGCGCAGCAGCGGGCCCATAGGGAACTGCGGGGACAGTGTTCGGGCTTGGGGGGCCCACGAGAGCGGTGTTCGGCCGTCATTGTCTGGCCTATCGGCGTTAACGTCTTCTCGTCCCAACAGCAGCTTCATCACTCTATCATGCCCATTCTCAGCGGCCCACGAGAGAGGTGTTCGGCCGTTATTGTCGGGCCTATCGGGGCCAACGTCTTCCACCCCCAACAGCAGCTCCACTACTCCATCGTGACCAGCCCCGGCGGCCCACGAGAGCGGTGTTCGGCCACCATTGTCTGGCTTATCGGGGCTAACGTCTTCCAGCCCCAACAGTAACTTTGCTACTCCATCATGCCCACTCCCGGCGGCCCACTGGAGCGGTGTTCGGCCACAATTGTCTGGCCTATCGGGGCTAACGTCTTCCCGTTTCAACAACAGCCTCACTGCTCCATCACGCCCGTTCCCGGTGGCCTGCGAGAGCGGCGTTCGGCCATAGCGGTCAGGCCTATCGGGGCTAACGTCTTCCCGTCCCAGCAATAGCTTCACTACTCCATCATGCCCACCCCCGGCGGCCCAGTGGAGCGGTGTTCGGCCACCATTGTCTGGCCTGTCAGGGTTGACGTATTTCTTCCCAAATAATAGACCCATTGCTTGAGGTGTTCCCAAACTACGGCCGATGCGCCCAGGGTTGGCAAACAGCGGATCAAGAAATAGTTTGACAACCCCTTCATGCCCACTCCCAGCAGCCCATGAGAGTGCTGTTCGACCATCTTCCATGTCCCGTATATCAGGTCGGGTGTGCTTCTGCTGCAAGAGTAATTTTACTACTTCCTCGCGTCCATGCCTCGCAGCCCACATGAGTGGCGTCAGGCCCATACTATCTTGTTGGTTCACATCCCACCTTTTCGTCTTTATCAAATCAATTGCAACTTCGGCAATGCCGAAATAAGAAATACAGTGTAGCGCAGAAGATGGCTTCATAGATTCAGTGTAGCTAGTAGACTGCCCCTTGTTGATAGACGCCCAAAATAATTTAGCAGATATGTGATGATCGTATCGACCAAGAAGGTCGAGTGCAAGGGATCTTGAGCGATCTGAGGGCTCCATTCGCATGTGGGTTCCCCAACATAAAGAAGAATACGCCAGGAAGGGTGCGCCTGGGGGGTCGCGAGAGGGGCTTGCCGAAAGATCCTTAATGGTCTGGAAGTTGAGATATGTCAAACAAGTCTCCGCTATGTTCGAGTGAGGCTTGTCAAACAAGTCGGCATGGCGGGAGAGATACTCTTTGAGCGTGAAATGGATCAGCCGAATGGTCGAGGACCCTTCATCGACGACCGCAAGCCCTTGACAACAGCTTAACACCGTCCGAATTGAAGGCACATTGTTAGTATTAATGTCGGTTGATCCAATCTCGACTGCTAAGGCGTGGCATATTTCATCCACATTCAACGGCCGCTCTGAATGTGAAATCCACATCAGAGCGTCCATCCCGAGTCTTGCCCTATCCCCTTCCTGCGCCTTTATCCGCCCTATGGTTGCATCGTATGCATACCCCAAACCCAGGCCATTTTTCATTGTACCAAGCTTCTCCCGCCTCCGATGGAGTGTCGTTTCCTGTAGAATCGCCTTGATATTTAAAGATACCAGCAGAAATCTGGACACAGATATGTCAGTTGATAACCTTGGATACTTTTACCTAAGGCCCCGCTCCCTACTTACATTTCTGAAACCGTCTTGGGAATGATCTTCATAATGTCCTCCTCCAAGCACTTGTCCATCGCGTCCGGTATTGTATCATCTCCTAGCCTCGCCCGTAAGAATTGAATGATATCATCCTTGGTAGGTGTAACGGACACTGCCACTATCCTCCCAGCAAGATGTTTCTCCACCTCATCCCGGATGTGCAATCTTCCGGCTAGAAATATCTGAGTGGTCGGGGACTTGTGTAGAATGCGTCTTAGTGAATCAAGCAGTTTCGCCCGATACTCAGCTACGCATTCGTCCAGCGCATCGATGCATATGAAGGTGCGCCGCGTGCACGAGATATCCGAGAACATCTCTACAATTTCGCCTAGTCCTAGTTTCCGGCCCCCAATGGCCTTTTCCTGGTCTCGAAAAGCTTGGACGATCTTTTCCGGGATGTTCTCGAGTCCACCAACAACCTGTTTTAGGAGGGAACTTAGGACGTTCGTTGGTGATTGCTCCTTCTGGGCTGCGAAGTCGAAGTAGAAGCACGCAACCGCAGCATTTCGTCCCCTTGCCCAATCGCATAAGCTATCTACTACCAAGGAGCTAGCGTCCCCGCTTCTTAGTAACACTTTTGTTTCCTGGAGGATATGGTTCCTTACCTGATGTACGTCTTGCCGACCCCCGGATCTCCGTAGCAAAACAAGGCCGAATTATCGCGTTCTCCACAATGAATGTCATCGAACCAATTCCGATATTCCTCTGTTCGTAAGAGCCAGCCTCCCACATGTTCGATTCGGTGAGCTCTAATATCATGGTGCCGTACTCGGGGTTCCAGTGGAGATAGCCATGCGAGAATCTCAGCCCTTTCGCCGACACTACCAAAGTTATTCACGTTGTACACATTATTGAATGAGATGGGATTATTGAAGGTATTGAAAGAGTTATTATTAAAAGAGTTGGTATTGAAAGCGCTGCTACTTTCCCCGACACGAGACTGTGACATTTCCCCTTTATTGTTGCTGTTCAGAAAGTTGTAGATTCGATGCGGAGGATTCAGAGAAAGTGAAGGGTTCTAGAGGCTGAAGAAAAGTGGGGTCATCATTACCTTGCCGCTTTCTTAGCCAGTACCCGGTCCAATCAGCCCGTCCAGAACGCCGTAGCACGGGACCGAGCTCTACACGAGTACGACACAACGGCAGTTAAGTTAATCGTTTGTCGTGTATCTTGGAAAAAATCCCGTTTTTCGTACGAATAGCAGCATTACAGCATAAAAACCAAGCTACCCGTAGAATTCCATAAAGAAGCCGCATCTTGGAATAGGCCGCAACCACCCAAAACCTGGCTCACCTGAGTGCTCGTATATTCCTATGTATTCGAGTATCGACGCTCGAGATTAATACCGGTACGCGGAAAAACATCAAGTTAAGTTTCTTAATTCCCAAAGCCAAATCCTTCAAAAGTCTCCTCGCGCTCGAATATTCGTGACTAGAAGACTACACATTTTAGGGTGAAGTCAAGAAGCATCCTCCTAGAAGAGTAACGACAATACCCATCAATCCTACGAGATGCTCATACCAGCTTAGACAAAGACCTAACCTTAGATGCGACGGATAGTAGTCTGGAGGCAGACATCGCGAGAAAAGTTCCCAAGATGTTACGGAAATGTACAGTACACTTGTACCGTGCATACGTAGAAGCAATGATACTCCGGAAGCTACATCAAATTATGATATCCCCTGATCGACACTTGTCCAAATTCTTGCTAGCCTCGCCGAGCGCCAATGCGATCTTGCAAAAAACCACAAAATAGAGAGTTTGCGCACGGAGACCTAGGTGGCGGTTAGCAGAAAATAGACCTAGGTGTAAGAATGAGTTTGCACAACAGGTGTAGGTCGCTAGGCGGGCAGGTGACAGTTGAATGAGTAGGCTAACATCCCGGACCTTGGGCCACGCCAGTTGGGTATCCGAGTTTGGGGAGGCTACGAATTTAAGGATGTCATGATAGCACCCCGATCATGAAGGAAGTATCTTCCTAGGCTCTGTCACAATATTAGAAAACATCTAAATGGTCATAATGTATTGTATCACTGCTGATTTATTGTTTTGCGGCAATCAAATTTCTCCAGGTCTGAAAAGCTCTATTTTACACTTCTCCCAGGTCTCGCCATCCACCTAGGTGTCCAAGACTTTTAGGTTAACAGAAAATAACCTGTTTTCCGGCCACCTAGGTCTCCTTGCGCAAACTCTCTATTAATGGAGGACTTCTCGTAGGAATTTGAAAAAATCTGGAGCCCGGATCAACAAATCTGGATCACAGGCTGTTCCCATAGAAAAAACCAATTTTCCAAATTTCCAGATTATGATCATTGTAGAAAAATGAAACCGCACATATGAAACCTAATAGATACAAGTAGGAAATTATCTTTCATAGGATCATGTCCTGTAGCAGCTTGCCAGTTTTCTATTTTGTGCGTTGAGAGCTAGGACCTAATGTGTTGGGAGCTAATGTGTCAAGAACCGTGACCAATTGTATACAAGTTTCTAGATTTCTAGACTGTTACAATCCTCTCCTCTTCGGGTGATACTTGCAGCAGGTAACCGATAGTCTTCTAACGATCACTTCTCTTGGCCCAATAGCCGTTGTGATAGCTAAGTCCGTTGACTCCTATCTAGCAACGTCGATCGCTAGGCTCCTATAAGATAGTCGTGTCTTGATTCCCGAAAGCGTGATAGATAAAGATCTTTGTATTGAAAGTAAATAGCATGAAAGAACTTAGATGGTTGCTGTTACAATGCTCTCCTCTCCGGGTGATACTTGCAGCAGGTAACCGATAGTTTCCTAA
>Ga0307507_10006773_pt1 | contig 17207 bp, 11 predicted proteins | sample 7_EM_MG_FD_207223 | JGI IMG/M metagenome (GOLD analysis project Ga0307507, IMG submission 207223) | Populus trichocarpa ectomycorrhiza microbial communities from riparian zone in the Pacific Northwest, United States - 7_EM | ecosystem: Host-associated > Plants > Roots > Unclassified | place...
TTTGGGTTCTTCACGCAACCATCTAAGTTCTAAGTTCTTTCATGCTATTTACTTTCAATACAAAGATCTTTATCTATCACGCTTTCGGGAATCAAGACACAACTGTCTTATAGGAGCCTAACGATCGCCGTTGCTAGATAGGAGTCAACGGACTTAGCTATCGCAACAGATATTGGGCCAAGAGGAGTGATCGTTAGAAGACTAGCGGTTACCTGCTGCAAGTATCACCCGGAGAGGAGAGCATTGTAACATATAGTTGGAGATCCTGTTTGTATTTTACTATGCACTTTGAGGAAAATGCCAGATCTATTCTCCACTAAAGTCATTATCCGCAGATCCCCTACTGCTTTACAGTATATCAATAGTTTAACTCAATTAATGAATACCTAGTAGGAGCTCTATGCATTATTCTCTTATAATGAAGCATCAAGTGGTTACTATTTGCCAGAGATTTTGATATGTCAATAAACCCGTCTAGGTTTTCATGATATGCACTTACTAAGTTTAGAAAGTTCTCTTCACTATTCTTCTGCCTTTGTGTTGTTGCACCTTGTATAATATGTGAATATCAGTCAAGAAACTGCCACAAATCTCTGAAGGTAGAAAGTGTGGTTACTAGAACTTTTCAAATATAAGTGTTCACCAGATCTTTAGTGGCCTTCAACATCAAGTCTTTATTTATCACAGAGAGATAGTAGCCAGGTAGGGGAATATTATCCAACTTGCAAGAACTGGGTAGAGCAATTAACATAAATGATTCAACTTGTCAGACTATAATTAGGGATTTACCTATTATCACAATCTCAAAGATCTTGTATGAAGCTCAGTTGTTACTGTACCAGTCACTGGTTTTGTTTTCAAGTTACTACATCCCCATGTGCCAGCATCTAGTTAGGCAGTTACACTAGTGTATGAGTTGAGAAATAGGAGAATGAGATGCTAAAACAAATATAAAGAGGGGGGGTGTAGCATAAGAGTGTTTATGACTAATCAGATGCAGACCACTCTGGCATGTGTGGCACTTGGCATTTGTGACTACCCACAATCTAAAACTGAGGGCAAGCCCCTGATAAACCAAACCATACACCAGTTCTACTAGGACCCATGATCTAACCTTATTCTTATAGCACTACCCTCCCTGGATATAAGGATAGTAGGCAAAAATTCAACTTTGATAAATCCTATGAGGTGCAATTGGATATAGATTCTTGGACTAACTTTACATTTTATCGAGCACTTAAGCGAGGGATTGCCCCTCCACCCGAGCACCAGTATCAGCGTTGTATTCTATGTGAAACTAATATCTCATAGCCATCAGTGTGCTAGATTTACTCGGGGGGAAATGTTTGGATAGTAGCAATTAGAGCCTTGGAAGTCACCCCCCCTTTTTTCAACCTGGTGACGCAAATCCCATAGAACCCCCAACACCGCTTCCATAGCTATCATAGCATATTTATGCTAGACCAACACTCTGAACACACCATGGACATCACAGCATATCCGCACTAAATCTCAATTGGTAATGGCAGCAACCTAACGAATAGTAACAATATCATCAATGTGAATAGTCATAGCCGATGAGAGACCTAAAATTATGCAGTGGCTCTCGTCACTAGACCCCAGGAGAAGGCATCAAGATGTAGGTATCGACAGGCTCGATGGTGTGGGGAATTGGCTTTTAGGAACGAGCGAGTTTCGAGAGTGGAGGAGTAATGAAGGTGCAGCAGAAAAGGCTGTCTTATTTTGCTGCGGGAATCCGGGGGTAGGGAAGACGAATCTAAGGTAAGTGCCTAGCCCATCTAGAAGAAACAGGAATTATCGCTGACGGCTAGCAATATTAGTTCATTAGCGATCGATGACCTGTGCAATAGACCTAGAGAGGAGGAAATTACAATCGCAATGTTCTACTCCAACTTCCGCAACCAGCAAGAGCAGACGACCACCAACATCACGAGGGCCATCCTTAAGCAGCCGGTGGTTAGAGGTGGAGTGCTAGAGGGCGTGCGTGAGGCGTTTAGAAAGGCGAAAAACGAGGTTGGCGGTCGAAGTCTGCGACTTCCGGATATTGTGGAGATGCTGAAGCTGGCGGTTGCCTCACTGCCCCAGGTTTTCATCCTATTGATGATTTAGATGAGTGCCTTCCTAGGCATCTACGCGATCTTCTTAGGTCACTAAAGGATATCCTTGAGGAATCACCAAGGATGCGAATATCTGTCACTGGGAGGCCTCAGGTCAAGGGAGAAATTACAAGATATTTCACTACCGGGGTTGTAATACCCATCAGCCCGAAGACAGAGGACATGAAAAGATATTTAGAGAATAAGTTGGAGATGGACAAGGAATGTGATGCGATGTCCGATAGTTTGCGAGCAGATATCCTAAGAATTATTCCGCAAAATATCTCTGGAATGTATGTACTGGATTCCGCAGTTCCCACTCCATGTACAATCTTATATTGACCAATCATGGCTTCCAGATTCCTCCTTGTCTCGCTAGGCATCGATGCCATCCTAGCAGAGGTTACCATCTCTGCGAGAAGGCAAAAGCTAGACGAGATAATCAAGGGAAATAATTTAGGGGATGCGTGCACGACAACTATAGCACGAATGAAACCGCAGAAGGGGAGCAGGTCTAGACTTGGTATGGAAGCCCTAATGTGGATATCGAATTCGGAGCGACCATTAAAAACTAGCGAGCTATGCCATGCATTACGAGTAAACGTTCCTACAATTCGAACACTCCTAGGATGCTCTTTGGGGCTTATCATGATCGAGGCATCCTCCTCCACAGTCCAGCTCATCCACTTCACTTTGCAAGAGTATTTATCCAATAATCCAAGCCTGTTCCAAAGCCCACACTCGATGATAGCGGAGGTTTACTTGACGTACCTCAGTTTCCGGGATGTCCGCGAACTCTCGCCAACTCTTTATTCACTCCCGTCGATGTTTCCGCTTCTCGGATATATTTCTTGCTATTGGGGAAAGCACATAAGAAGGGATAGGACAGAGGATGTGATTCTACTTGCGCTCGGGGTTCTTGTCAGATTCGAAGAGCATATCTCCTCTCGGCTGTTCTTGGCCCATCACTGGGGATATACTAGTGGATATGGGTGGGGGCTAAGCTTCGATTCGAGGAGTTCTCCTATGGGCTTTCCAGGGCTCCATAGAGCGGCGGTTCTCGGGATCGGCGAGATAGTTGCCGCTTTACTGACGATGAAGGAATGGGACATCAACGAAAGAGATCCCGTAGGCCGAACGGCGCTTGCATGGGCAGCTGTAGGAGGTCATGAGGAGGTCGTAAGAATACTCTTACAACGGAAGGATATACCCAATATGATCGAACACCACTTTGGTGCGCTGCGGAGGAAGAGTATGAGGGAGTAGTGAAGCTGCTATTAGAACGAGAGGATATTAATCCCAACACTGCCGATACCCAATATGGGCGAACACCGCTCTGGTGGGCTATGTAGTGTGGGCACCCGGGAGTACAAGTACTAAAGTTGCTATTAGAACGAGATAATATCAACCCCAACACTCCAGAACCCAAATATGGTCTAACACCGCTCTGGTGGGCTATGGAGCTCGGGAATGAGGGAATAATAAGGTTGCTATTAGAACGATGGGATATCGATCCTGATACTCCACACACTGAATATAGCCGAACACCGCTCTAGTGGGCTGCAGAGTGCAAGTATGAGGGAATAGTAAGATTGCTATTAAAACGAGAGGATATCAGTCCCAACGCCCCAGATACCAAATATGGCCAAACGCCACTCCTAACGGCTGTGGTGGGTGGACATGAGGAAGCAGTGCGGATGCTATTATAACGGAAGGATCTCAATCCCAACACTCCTGACACCAAGTATGGTCTAACACCGCTCCGGTGGGCTGCGGGGCGCGGGTATGGAGGAATAATACAGTTGCTATTGGAACGAAAAGATATTAATCCCAACACTCCAGATGGCAGATGTGGCGGAACGCCACTCCTAGTAGCCGCAGCGCCTGCGAGTGAGGGAGTTGTAGAACTACTACTATAACGAAGGGATCTCAATCCCAATACTTCAAACTCCGAATATGGTGGAACACCGCTCCAGTGGGCTGCGAAGCGCGGGTATGGAGCAATAGTAAGATTGCTATTAGAACGAGAGGATACCAATCCCAACACTCCAAATACCAAATATGGCCAAGCGCCACTCCTAGCAGCTGCGGTGGGTGGACATGAAGAAGTAGTGGGATTGCTCTTACAATGGAAGGATCTCAATCCCAATGCCCAGACACCGGACATGGTCAAACACGGCTCCGCTGGGCTGAAAAGCGCGGGTATAGAGGAATAGTAAGGTTGCTATTAGAACAAGAGGATATCAATCCCAACACTCCGGATACCTTTTATGGTCGAACACCACTCTTGTATGCTGCTATGGGTCGACATGAGGAAATAGTAGTTATTATTGGAACGAAAAGATCTCAATCCCAACATACCAGACCTCAGCGGCGAAACTACCCTTAAGTTAGCTACGTCCCGGGGACATGCAGGAGTTATGCAATTACTCTCCGAACCTAGGGACTCCCCTCCCACCCCCATAAATACCAAACATGCCAAAAACATGGAGAGGCGGACTCTGCCTCAAGGGGCAATTTTGAACAGCAATAACAAAAGAACAATCCCCCGGCGATGAAGGAAACCCGTCAATTAAACCCAGAATATCCCTCACCTAAGCCGTCGGACTTACTCCAACGCCCCTTTCAGCCTTTTCCGCCGGCCTGCCTTTCACCACCGAAGCCCCTTCCCCACAACACCCGACCCCCTCTTGTAATAGCGACTCTTTCCTTCGTCATTATTTCATCCTGAATTTTTCTCTTCAATTCTCTCCCTTGCTAGCCCTTCCTTATCCACCTTTTTATTACTATCATTTCATAGGTGGTTGTTATATTATACATGCGTAGCGAATGTGGACAAAAGCACTCCTACTCGTTATTCAATACATCAGGTGGAATACGGCGCATAATCTCTACTTTCCTCTTTACTTCTTTTGGTTTTTTTCCCGTTACTTTTTCCTTCTTCTCCATCTCTTGCTTGTAGCTTGTAAACTACAGTACAATACAGCACCGTTTATCTCATTTTACTACCTATAGACTCATTATCTCCATTTTCTTCCCTAGACCACTCTTCCGGAGATACTCTGTCATATAAATGCATTGTACCTTCCCCTCTGGATCCTTTCGTATTCTACCACTTACAATGTACAATATTAAAGATGGCGGCTTTTGAGATGATTTATGGAACAACCCGATAGAAATTCCATAATCTCACTCACTCCTCGCTTATAACTTTTTAGACCAAGTAGAGATAGTATTTTCAATCACCTATACTATACCCACCATGTACTTGTACCTCCCATTAACGATTCGGCCAACTGCCGATTGCGATGTCAGACTGGAAAAGTAAATGTCAATCTATCCGATAGATTAAGCGCCGGGGTTCATAGACTACCGGTAGGGTTACGTTTATTTTAACTAGAACCTGGGGGCTCTTATAGCTGACTTCACGACTAAGGCAGCCACTGACTGTGAAGCGAGGTTCGGCGTTTCGCAATGCTTAAACCTGTAAGTTATTGTAGTTTCTAATAAGACAGTCTTATGTTTTCCCTGTATAGGTAGGCAATAATTCAACTTTAATAAATACTGTGAGGTGCAACGGGATACCAGTATAGATTCTTAGACTAACTTTACATTTCATGGAGCACTGAAAGGATGGATTGCCCCTCTACCCGAGCACCGGTGTCAGTGTTGTGTTCTACCGGTATCTCACAGTCATTGATGTGCTGGGTTTACTCCGGGGAAAATGATTGGATAGTAAATTTAGCCTTAGAAATTGGAGTCTTGGAGCACCCCCCCTTTTTCAGCCTGGTCGATACAAATTCCATAAAAAATCCAACGCCGCTACCATAGCTATCATAGCATATCTACGCCAGATCAACACTTTGGATACACCATGGAGAACACAGCGTATCAACAGTCGATCTCGATTGGTAACGGCAATATCAACTCCGGCAATGGTAGAACACCGCTCTGGTGGGCTGCGGAAAGCGGGTATGAGGCAATAGTAAGGTTGCTATTGGAACGAGAGGATATCCGTCCCGATATTTCCGACACTGAAAGTGGCCGAACACCACTCCTAGCGGCCGTGGCGGGTGGACATGAGGGAGTAGTGAGGTTGCTATTACAACGAAGGGATCTCAATCCCAACACTCCAGACACCGAGGATGGTGGAACACCGCTCTGGTTGGCTGCGCAGCACGGGTATGAGGGAATAGTAGGGTTGCTATTGGAACGAGAGGATATCGATCCCAACACTCCAGATATCGAATATGGTGCAACACCGCTCCAATGTGCTGCGGAGCACGGGGATGAGGGGATAGTAAGGTTGCTATTGGAACGAGAGGATATCCGTCCTAATATTTCCGACACCGAAAGTGGCCGAACACCGCTCCTAGCGGCCGTGGCGGGTGGACATGAGGGAGTAGTGAGGTTGCTATTACAACGGAAGGATCTCAATCCCAACACTCCAGACACCGAATATTGTGGAACACCTATCTGGTGGGCTGCGAAGCACCGGTATGAGGGAATAGTAGGGTTGCTATTGGAACGAGAGGATATCGATCTCAACACTCCAGATATCGAATATGGTGCAACACCGCTCCAATGTGCTGCGGAGAACGGGGATGAGGGGATAGTAAGGTTGCTATTGGAACGAGAGGATATCTGTCCCAGTATTTCCGACACCGAAAGCGGCCGAACACCGCTCCTGGCGGCCGTGGCGGGTGAACATGCGGGAGTAGTGAGGTTGCTATTACAACGAAAAGATCTCAATCCCAACACTCCAGACACCGAGGATGGTGGAACACCGATCTGGTGGGCTTCGAAGCACCGGTATGAGGGAATAGTAAAATTGCTATTGGAACGAAGGGATATCGATCCCAACACTCCAGATATCGAATATGGTGCAACACCGCTCCAATGTGCTGCGGAGAACGGGGATGAGGGGATAGTAAGGTTGCTATTGGAACGAGAGGATATCTGTCCCAATATTTCCGACACCGAAAGCGGCCGAACACCGCTCCTGGCGGCCGTGGCGGGTGAACATGCAGGAGTAGTGAGGTCGCTATTACAACGGAAGGATCTCAACCCCAACACTCCAGATGCCAGATATGGTGGAACACCGCTGCAGTGGGCTGCCAAGCGCGGGTATGAGGGAATAGTAAGGTTGTTATTGGAACGAGAAGATGTCATTCCCAACACTCCAGGCACCGGATATGGTGGAACACCGCTCCAGTGCGCTGCGCAGCACGGGTATGAGGGAATAGCAAGGTTGCTATTGGAACGGTGGGAGATAGATCCCAACACTGCGTGCACCCAAGATAATCGAACGCCACTCTCGTGGGCTGCAGAGGGCGGGTATGAGGGAATAGTAAAGTTGCTATTGGAACGAGAGGATATCAATCCCGATACTCAAGACATTGAATATGGTCAAACACCGCTCTGGTTGGCTGCAAATAACGGGCATAATGGAACGGTAAGGTTGCTATTGGAACGAGAGGATATCAATCCCAACACTCGAGACACTAAAAGTGGCCGAACGCCACTCTGGACGGCCGCGGCGCGTGGACATGAGGGAGTAGTGGGGTTGCTATTACAATTAAAGGATCTCAATCCCAACACTCGAGACACTAAAAGTGGCCGAACGCCACTCTGGACGGCCGCGGCGCGTGGACATGAGGGAGTAGTGGGGTTGCTATTACAATTAAAGGATCTCAATCCCAACACTCCAGATATCGAATATGGTGCAACACCGCTCCGGCTAGCTGCGCAGCAAGGGCATGGCGAAATTGTAAGGTTGCTATTGGAACGAGAGGATATCAATCCCAACACTCCAGACACCAAAAGTGGCCGAACGTCACTCCTAGCAGCTGCGATTGGTGGACATGAGGGAGTAGTGGAGCTGCTATTACAACGGAAGGATCTCAATCCCAACACTCCAGATATCGAATATAGTGGAACACCACTCTCGTGGGCTGCGGAGCTCGGGCATGGCGGAATAGTAGGGTTGCTATTGGAACGAGAAGATACCAATCCCAATACTCCAGCCATCAACACCAAAAATAGTCGAACGCCACTCTTTTGCGCTATAATTAATGGACATGAGGGAGTAGTGGGGTTGCTATTACAACGGAAGGATCTCAACCCCAACACCCCAGAGACCGAATATGGTCAAACACCACTCCGGTGTGCTGCGCACCACGGGTATGAGGGAATTGTGAGGTTGCTACTGGAACGACAGGATACCAATCCCAACACCCCGGGCATCAAATGTGGCCAAACGCCACTCCTAGCGGCTGCGATTGGTGGACATGAGGGAGTAGTGGGGTTGTTATTACAACGGAAGGATCTCAATCCCAACATCCCAGACACCGAATATGGTGGAACACCGCTCTGGTGGGCTGCGCACCGCGGGTATGAGGGAATAGTGAGGTTGCTATTGGAACGACAAGATACCAATCCCAACACCCCAGGCACCAAATGTGGCCGAACACCACTCCTAGCGGCTGCGATTGGTGGACATGAGGGAGTAGTGGGGTTGTTATTACAACGGAAGGATCTCAATCCCAACATCCCAGACACCAAATACGGTGGGACACCGCTCTGGTGGGCTGCGCAGCACGGGTATGAGGGAATAGTAGGGTTGCTATTGGAACGAGAGGATATCGATCCCAACACTCCAGACACAAAAAATGGCATAGCACCACTCCTAGAGGCCGCTATGGGTGGACATGAGGGAGTAGTGGGGTTGCTACTGCAACGGAAGGATCTCAATCCCAACACCCCAGGCCCTGAGTATGGCCAAACACCGCTCCAGTGCGCTGCGCGCCGCGGGTATGAGGGAATAGTAAGGTTGCTACTGGAACGAGAGGATACCGATCTCAACACCCCAGGCCGCAAATGTGGCCGAACGCCACTCCTAGCGGCTGCGATTGGTGGACATGAGGGAATAGTGGGGTTGCTATTACAACGGAAGGATCTCAATCCCAACATCCCAGACACCAAACACGGCGGAACGCCGCTCTCGTGGGCTGCGGAGCGCGGGCATGGCGGAATAGTAGGGTTGCTATTGGAACGAGAGGATACCAATCCCAATACCCCAGCTATCAACACCAAAAATGGCCGAACGCCCCTCTTGTGCGCTGTGATTGGTGGACATGGGAGAATTGTAAAGTTGCTGTTGGAACGAGGCGATCTCAATCCCAACGTACCAGACCTCGATGGCAAAACAGCCTTTGAGTTAGCTACGTCCTGGGGACGCATAGGAGTTGTGCGATTGCTCTCCGAACATAAACCCTCCCCTCCCATCCCCATCAATGCCCAACATGCCGAAAACATGGGGCGGAAGACTCTGCCACAAGGGAACATCTTGAACACCAACAACAAACGAACAATCCCTCCCAGCGATGAAGGAAAACCGCGAAAGAAACCCCGAGCGTCCCCCGCTTAAGCTAGTTGACTTACTCCAACGCGCCTCTTGGCCTTCCCTGCTGCCTTGCCCTCCACCACCAAAGCCCCTCCCCCTCGATACCCGACCCCCACTCTTAATAGCGATTCTTCCTTCGTCATTATTTCCTCTTAATTCTTCTCTTCTCTTTTCTCGCCCTTATCAGTCCTTCCTTATCAGCTATCTTATTCTTATTACATCATTAAACTTTCATAGGTGATTGCTATACGATACATGCGCAGTGGATGTGGACAAAAACGTTCCTACCAGCGCATAATCTCTTCTTTCCTCTTTTACTCCTTTACGTTTTTTTACCCCGCTGCTCTTTTCCTTTCTCTTTGTCTCTCACTTGTACTGTGCGGCATAACATCGTTCATCCCTTTTTATTGCCTATACTCATCTTTCCGTTTTCTTCGCTAGGTCCCTCTTCTCCTAGAACACTCTATCATAAGAATGCATCGTAGCTTCCCTATAGGTGCTTTGGTGTACTGCCACTCACAATGTACGATATCAAAGATGGTGGCTTTTGACATGATTCATTGAACAACCTGATAGAAATCCTGCACTCTCCTCGCTTATAACCTTTCAGACCAAGTAGCGACGGTATTTTCAATCGCCTATATCCGTCATATACTGCGAGTCGCTTAACCCACTCCGATAACGCGCATACGCCTGGTGGTTCCTGCTAGCCTCCCTACTGCCCCCTCCCGAACAAGAACGAGTGCTCAGTGATGACCGCATTCGCCAGAAGTGTCCAACTTCCCAGAACCCCAGGGAACAACAAACACTCCTTACACAATAAACAAATAACCACAATAGCGCATAAATCAATCAAAACAGGAACCCTGATGGGAATCCTCTTGGTGGTTGACCTGACTCTGCTTTTTTCTAGGTGTTTTACATACACTATACCGTACAGAGCTAAGATATCACGAATTCCTGAAGTGCGAAAATTTCATGTGAGATATCGGACATACTCCATGCCCTTTGTTTCTCCTTCTTCTCATTTGGTATTTCGGCTTGCAAAACCAAAGTGTAACTTAGCTCATTCTCTCCCACACGCTCTCTATTTTCAATTTTTCAATCCCTTCCCTTGAAATCTGTAATCTGTTAGTATCCAGAAGTATGATAGCCAGAGTACCAAGCACTCTGCTATTAAATTTTCAATTTTCAATTTTTTCCTTTTTGTTTATTTCTACAGAGGTCGTGTATCAAAGGTATAGTACAAAACAAGCTACCCCATTATGCCTTTTTTTTCAGCTTGCTATTATGCCCCCAACCCCACTTTCCTGTTGGAAGTCTTTGATGCTGCTCGGCATGCTCAGCCTACCGCGCGCGCACAGCTTATCCCTTTATCGTCTAGGCAGTGGCTTCGGATATGCGCTTGGGATCGATGCAACGCCGGAAGGAATGCGGCTTTGGAAGAGTCGGATGCGCGGAGGCTATGGAAAGCGGGAGTTCTTTGATGTTTGCCTATCTTTCGTTAGCAAGTGCGCGAAAGGTGGAAAGGGGACATACCTGGAAGAGGATGGATATGTGTCGCACTCGCTGGAAGGATGGGAGGAGGACTTTTCTGGTTTATATATACTCCTGTCTTTACCCTTAGTTAGTGGTGAGTTGAGTGTGAGCGAGAGCGCGAGCAAGTGAATGAGAAGAAGTTCCCCATTCTAAGTTGTGTGTTGGCGATTGAAGTCTTTTCAGCTTGTGTTGCTTTACTCTTGGCGTTTCGTTTAACCTGCCGTTTAAAATTTCCGCCACAGCACCACACCCGAAGTACCGACCAAGTTCCGATCACTAAATGCCCTGCGGAGATATTTAGGATAAGAACAAGTCTATATTGGCAGGTGCGCACATTGCACCACATATGTAGCTTTTCATGTGCCACTACTGCAGGGGATACTCGCGTGCTATTACCATTTACTTGGCGAAATTGGCTATGGCGAAGCTAGCCCAGCTGATGGTATTATACAGAACACGCAAGAGCCCGAGCAACCCACCGAATACACGGGTTGGATGAAGGCGGGCCGGTACGTATCGCTCTGTGATAAAGTGTCGGTATGGTGTAGATCGTCGATGACTGTGAGATCAACGCTTATGTTGTGGGTTTCTGTTTGCTGCTGAGGTTTTCCCAAGAGATTTATGCTTCCTTTCTGGATTAAGTTGAAAATAAATTACTGCGATACGGTTAATTGACATATCACGATAGTTCCAGTCAACATTCATCTTTCCGCTATAGAGGTATCACATCCCGGGCCGAATACCGGTAGAGCTGTCTGACTTATTACTCGACTAGAAATATTGGTGATATTAGATATGTTCTATACTAGTCACTACAAGCTCTTTTGGCTTAAGGGATTCTCATTAACAATTTGGCCAATTGCGGATTGGGATGGAAGGGTGGGAAAGCAGATATCAACCTATCCGACAGACTAAGTGGTGAAGCTCACGGATTGCAGGCACGCTCCTTGGACTAGGATCGGCGGCTCTAACAGTTTACTCCACCATTGAGATAACTTACAAATAGTGGAGAGAGGTTACGCGCCTTGCAATATTTAAACTAGTAAGTTATTCCAGTTTCAGATAAGACAATCTCAAGTTTTCTCAGTATGAGTACGCAATGATTCAATTTCAATAAATATTGTAAGGTGCATTGGGGCATAGAGCCTGTATGATAGATTCTTGGAGCAACTCAAGCACGGATTGCCCCTCCGCCCGAGTGTCATTGTCTCTGTTGTGTTCTGTGATGGTGAGTTCACATCAGTCCTCGAAGTGTTATCATACAGGGATCCTTACTCAGCGGGAAGTGATGGTATTGGATGGTAATTTTAGCTGTTGGAGCCGCACATCTCCTTTTCTCAGCCCGACTGGTGCAAATTCTGTTAAATCAATCTTGCCACAACAGTTATCACCATCATATCTACGCTCCACCAACATTTTGGACATACTGTACCATGGATCACACAGCATATCCGCACTCGATTAACACCGGTAATGTCAACTGCTACAACGTAACGAATAGTCATAACAACATCGTCAACGTGAACAAATTCAGAGCCGATGAGGACCTAGAAATGATGCAGTGGCTTTCGCCACTGGGCCCCAGGAGAAGGCATCAGGATGTGCGTACCGACAGGATCGATCGGGTAGGGAAATGGCTTTTGGAGGCGAACGAGTTTCAGGTGTGGAGGAATAGTGAAGGTGGAGCGGATAAGGCTACCTTATTTTGCTACGGGGATCCTGGAGTGGGGAAGACGTATCTGAGGTAAGTGCCTGGCCCATCTGGAAGAAGGAGGGGTTATCGCTAACGGTTAGTGGTATCAGTTCATTGGTGATCGATAGCCTGTGTGATGAACCCTGCGAGGAAGACATCGCAATCGCAATGTTCTACTACGACTTCCACGACCAACAGGAGTAGACAGCTACTAACGTCATGGGAGCCCTCCTTAAGCAGCTGGTGCTTAGAGGCGGAGTGCTGGAGGACGTGCGAAAGGCGTTTCAAAAGGCGAAAAACGAGGTCGGCGGTCGAGGTCTGCGACTTCCGGATATGGTGCAGATGCTGAAGCAGGCTGCTGCCACTTTACCCCAGGTTTTCATTTGTATTGATGCTTTAGATGAGTGCCATCCTGAGCATCTACTAGAGGTCCTTGGGTCACTGAAGGACATTCTTGCAGAGTCACCGAGGACACGAATGTTTGCCTCTGGGAGGCCTCAGGTCAAGGGGGAAATTATAAGATATTTCACCACAGGGCTTGTAGTACCCATCAGTCCGAAGACGGACGACATAAAGAGATATTTAGAGAATAAGTTGCAGATGGACACTACGCCTGACGCGATGTCCGATGGTTTACGAGCGGATATCCTGAAGATGATTCCGCAAAGGATCTCAGGAATGTATGTGTCGGAACCCGCAGCCCCCACCCCATGCATGATCTTATATTGACCGACTATGGTGTATAGATTCCTCCTTGTTTCTCTAGGCATCGACGCCATTCTGGGAGAGGTTACCATCTCCGCAAGAAGGCAAAAGTTGGACGAGATGATCAAGGGAAATCATTTGGGGGATGCGTACGCGACAACCCTTGCACGAATAAAGGCACAGAAGGGGAGCAGATCCAGACTTGGTATGGAAGCCCTAATGTGGGTATCAAATTCGGAGCGACCATTACACACCAGCGAGTTATGCCATGCCCTAGGAGTAAAGATGGGCTCCGCAAATCTGGATCTCGAAAACGTTCCTACAATTCGAACACTCCTGGGATGCTCTTTGGGGCTTATCGCGATCGAAGCATCCTCCTCCACCGTCCGGCTTGTCCACTTCACCCTGCAGGAATATTTATCCAATGATCCCAGCCTGTTCCAAAGCCCACACTCCATAATAGCGGAGGTTTGCTTGACATACCTCAATTTTCCGTGTGTCCGGGAACTTTCGCCAACTCTTCGTTCGGCCCCATCGACAGTCCCCCTTGTTGAATATGCTTCTTGTTATTGGGGAAAGCATATCGGAAGGGAGAAGACTGTGTATGTCAGTCCGTTTGCATTGAAGCTTTTGATTGGATTTGAGCAGCATATGGCCTCTCAGCTGCTCTTGTTATATTATCATGATAGTGGACCTTGGTGGGACTGGTGTTTTTATGAGAGGGATGGGCCTAATGGCTTTACGGGGCTCCATGGAGCTGCATTTCTTGGGATTGCGGATATGGTTGCTGCCCTGTTTGGGATGAAGGAATGGGATGTTAATGCGATAGATAGCTTGGGTCGAACGGCGCTTGCATGGGCAGCTGTAGGAGGCCATGAAGATGTCGTAAGGATACTCTTGCAACGGAAAGGTATCAATCCCAACACTGCAGATACCCAATATGATCGGACACCACTTTTGTGGGCTGCGGAGCGCGGGCATGAGAGAGTAGTAAAGCTACTATTAGAACGAGAAGATACCAATCCCAACACTACAGATACCAAATATGGCCGAACACCGCTCTGGTGGGCTCTGAAGCGTGGGCATCAGGGAGTGGTAAAGCTCCTATTGGAACGAGAGGATATTGATCCTAACACTCAAGACACCAAATATGGTCGCACACCACTCCTGTGGGCTGTGGAGCGTGGGCATCAGGGAGTAGTAAAGTTGCTATTGGAACGATGGGATATAGATCTCAACATTCCAGGCACCCAATCTGGTGGAACACCGCTCTTGTGGGCTGTGGAGTATGGGCATGAAGGAATAGTGAAGTTGCTACTGAAACGAGTAGATATCAGTCCCAACACTCCAGACACTCGGAGTAATCGAACACCACTCACGCTAGCCGTGGAGCGCGGGAACCAGAGAGTGGTAAAATTGCTATTGGAACGATGGGATATGGATCCCAACACTCTAGACACCGAAAATGGTCAAACACCGCTCCGGTGTGCTGCGGAGCGCGGGTATGAGGGAATCGTAAGGTTGCTATTAGAACGAGAAGATATCAATCCCAACACTGCAGACTCCTTTTATGGTCGAACACCACTTCTGGCGGCTGCGATTGGTGGACACGAGGGAGTAGTCGGGTTGCTATTAAAACGGAAGGATCTCAATCCCAACACTCCTGACCCCAAATATGGCGGGACACCGCTCCGGTTGGCTGCACGGTGCGGGTATGAGGGAATAGTAAGGTTGCTATTGGAGCGAGAGGATACCAATCCCAATACCCCAGACCCCAAAAGTGGTATAACACCACTCTTGGGGGCCGCAGTGGGTGGACGTGAGGGAGTAGTAGGGTTGCTATTACAGCGCAAGGATCTCAATCCCAACACTCTGACCGCCGAATATGGTCAAACACCGCTCCGGTGCGCTGCGCAGCACGGGTATGAGGGAATAGTAAGGTTGCTATTGGAACGACAGGAGACCGATCTCAACGCCCCAGGCACCAAATGTGGCCGAACGCCACTCCTAGCGGCTGCGATTGGTGGACATGAGAGAATAGTGGGGTTGTTATTACAGCGACAAGATCTCAATCCCAACACTCCAGAGACCGAATATGGCCTAACACCGCTCCTGTGCGCTGCGCTGCGCGGGTATGAGGGCATAGTAAAATCGCTATTAGAACGAGAGGATATCCATCCCAATACTCCAGACACCAAAAGTAGTCGAACACCACTCCTAGCGGCTGTGGCGAGTGGACATGAGGGGGTAGTGGGGTTGCTATTACAATGCAAGGATCTCAATCCCAACACTGCAGACACCGAATATGGTCTGACACCGCTCTGGTTGGCTGCACAGCGCGGGTATGAGGGAATAGTAAGGTTGCTATTGGAGCGAGAGGATACCAACCCCAATACCCCAGACCCCAAAAGTGGTATAACACCACTCCTGGGGGCCGCAGTGAGTGAATCTGAGGGAGTAGTGGGGTTGCTATTACAACGCAAGGATCTCAATCCCAACACTCCAGACACTGAATATGGTCGGACACCACTCTGGTGGGCTGTAGAGCGCGGGAATGAGACAATCATAAGGTCGTTGTTGGAACGAGACGATCTCAATCCCGATATACCAGTTCTCAGCGGCGAAACTACCCTTGAGCTAGCTACGTCCCGGGGACATGCAGGAATTGTGCGATTACTCTCCCAACGTAAACCCTCCTCTCCCACCCCCATCAATGCCCAAAATGCCGAAGACAAGGGGCGGCAGACTCTGCCACAAGAGACCACCCCGAACAGCAACAAAAGAGCAGCCCCTCCCACCGATGAAGGAAAACCGTCAAAGAAACCCAGAGCGTCCCTCACCTAATCCGCCGGACTTACTTCAACGCCCCTTTCCGCCTTTACCGCCGGCCTGCCTTTCACCGCCAAAGCCCCTTCCCCCCAGTACCCAGCCTCCTCTCGTATAGCGATTCTTCCCTTCGTCATTATTTCCTCCTGGATCCCTCTCTTCTATTTACTCGCTCTTATCACCCCCCTTTTTCTGTTATTTTATTACTATCATTTCATAGGTGTGATAGTTGCTATATTTTTCATGCGGAGTTGATGCAGACAAAGACGTTACTGGTCTTTATTCGATACATAAGGTGGAATGTTTCGCATAATCTCTACTTTCTTCTTCTGCTCCATTTTTATTTTCTCACCGATTACTTTTTTCCTTTCTCTTCGGTTCTCACTTGTACAATCTAACACCGTCCATCTCGTTTTATTACCTATAGACTCATCTTCTCCGTTTCCTTTTCTAGATTTTTTTTCTTTCCCCCCTTGTAATACTTTTATCATAAGAATTCATTGTACCTTCCCCTCTCATTCCTTCAGTATCCTGCCACTCATGATGTACAATATCAAACATGACTGCTTTTTGACATGATTTATTAAACAACTTGATTGGAATTCCGTAACCTCACTCACCCCCCACATATAACTTTTATAGACTAAGTAGCGATGGTATTTTCAATCGCCTATACTCGTCATGTGCCACGAGTCGCTTACTCCGATAACGCACACACACCCCGGCGGTCCCTGCCAGCCCACCCCACCGCCGCCTCCCGAACAAGAACGAGTGCTCGGTCATGACGGCCTTCACCGGAAGCGCCCCCACGCAACCTCCCAGAATCCCAGGGAGCAACAAAAAGCTCCTCACATAATCAACAGATAACTGCTATAGCGCATAAACCAACGAAAAAAGGAATCACGGCGGAAATGGATTGGTT
>Ga0307507_10006774_pt1 | contig 17201 bp, 15 predicted proteins | sample 7_EM_MG_FD_207223 | JGI IMG/M metagenome (GOLD analysis project Ga0307507, IMG submission 207223) | Populus trichocarpa ectomycorrhiza microbial communities from riparian zone in the Pacific Northwest, United States - 7_EM | ecosystem: Host-associated > Plants > Roots > Unclassified | place...
GGTCCTGGCATGAAAAATATATTTTGTAAAAGTGAAGATTTATAGGCCAAATATATATAAAATATAAATATACACCACGACTTTTAGTCATGTAATATACCTGGAGTTTACATGACTAATAGTCTGTCACCTATGGGTGACTGAAGTGGATAACTACTTCAGTATTTTAATGTAAAGTATCACTGCTTCACCCGGGTGATGGCTGATGGCCATATTTTGGGTGGCTTTCCCACATGTGCGCTTGTTGGGGTCTGTTGTATGATATCTATTTGGCTTATCAAAGGTGGTTTGTGCTACAGCTTTGCATAAAAACCAATTTTTAGAGATTGCACATGTGTTTCAAAGTGTTTGAACACGAAAAAAATTGAAAAATATGGTTCTAAAAAATTACAAGGTTCAGAAAGTTTGAACCCGAACCGAACACACGGTTCGGGTTCGGTTCAGGTTCGGAAAATTTGTAGGAGGTTCAGGTTCAGGTTCAGACAAAAGGGGGTCTGAACTGGACTGAACCGAACTTCAGCAATGCTACTGCTGATACCAGAAGGAACAGGACATCGGTGGGCCCAGGGGATGAGTACGATCATGGGCGACAAGGTGGAAACTTGTCCCCAGAGGACAAAAGCCCATTGTTGGAGAATATCCCAATGTTTCTACCTGAAGCGCATCCTCGGGATGAAGGTGGCAGGGGACTCGTTCTTTCCGTGAAAAATCTAGTATGCTTTCTTCATTATCGAGTCCAAAAGTAACTGGGAGCTGGTCCCTGTTCATGAAACGTCGAGTTCGGGACATATACTAGCCAACATCGCAAGGGCAATCTACTAATCCCTTGGCCTCTATCACTATTACCTCGCAAGGGGGCCCCGGGATTTAAAAAAAAGACCCGGGGTTGATTTTTTTTTTTCCTGGAGTTTGGGGGGACTAACTAACTACGTAATCAGGCACATGTCTAAATAGGGTAATATGACACCATCTTCGGTTGCGCTTCCCTCCTCGTCCTTGAGCCGACTCTGTACAAGTCGTGCAAACCCAAGATCGGGGTGCCTGCTCCAGAGAGACACAGTGTAAATGGTACTAATTATTAAAGTAAGTAAATTTAAATATGGTATCGTAAAACCATGTACCCATTGAGTCTCACAACCTTTCTTTTTACATAAAATTGCCCCTTCAGATGATGGTTTTACGATCAACCTGCAAAGGCATCCATTGAGCGCATCGGTTTCGGCCTGTCGCAGAACTCTTTTTCGTTTTGATCTTCCCAAAGCCTCCAGATTCTCTTCAATGTCAAGCAGATCCGATTCCACAATATCAGGCATAGGTATGTATTCTGGGTCAGTTTCTTTTTGCTGTGGTTCCTCGCTCTGCATTGATTGTACCTCGGTAAGTGCCACAGTTTACAAGTTTGAATAAACTCACGCTGTCGTTCAAGATTAGCAACCTTGTTGTATCTGTGGACATCGCCTCAGCGGCCTCACACGGCATGCCATGGGAATTTCCCATCAGCATAATGGCGCCTCTGTCAATGGCGGTATCAATCCTTTCGTCTTGTTGTTCACCTGTCTTGTTGCTTATTCCCTCACTTTCAGGGACTTCATTCTGGTGTTGTGAATTATCGACATCACCATCGCAGTCCTCCTCTCCATCTGAGCTTGATGGAGAGCATGACAGTTCGTGTGGGGGGGGTGGTGAGATGTCATCACTTGAAAGGTAAGTTGCTTTTCTCTTCGAAAAGATAAAAGAAACTTACCTCAATGGAATCTGAGTGCGATGGTCCTCTGATATTTGCAAAGTGACTTTTTTGACCCGCTTTACAGTCACCTTTGTTCGCTTTCCCCAGATCTTTTTCATTTCGGACATTTCAAAGTTTGAAAGGGTCCAAACATGTTTGTATTTTGCAATAGGTGTGTTTGGGTGTTTCTCTTGGAAGTGCACTTTCATAAAATACCGCCAGACGGCAGGATCTGACTTTGAACACAGTTCACAATGCATTGGGACATTAGAGCATGGTGAAGATGAAGTGGATGTGGCTGCAATGCCATAAGAGTAGTTGAGTGTCATGAGGTAACCTCGTGAAGCCTTCTGGTCTATTCTTACGTTCCCGTTCGCCCCCTTTCCTTTAGTCAAGAAGAATTGACAAAGTGGTGCAGGGCAAAGGCATAAACCACACAGAGGCATCAATTGGAGGACCGTGGGGTCATAAAGGATATTCGCACCTATATGCTCAAGAACTCTTTGACCTTGAGAGAGGTCGAGGGTTATTGTCAGTGAGCACCACAGGCAATCAGACGTGCCCTGCTTGCCAATATCACCCAAGTCTTCATTGGTCTCACAGACGAAGCATGCGCTACCTGTTGAAATTACTCATGTTAGATATTTTTCCTAGGCAACACACATCTTGAACAAACCAGAGCCCTCGCGATATGGGTATTCCTTGGTAGGTGCAATCTTAGGTACATTCTTGAGATTTGCGGGACTAAAATTTTGGAAGAGACTTGCAGTTAACGCCACAAGATCGGTGCTCTGAAATAGATAGAATGGAAAATTGGTATGCGTTTTCGAAATGGAAGGGTTTATGGCGTGAATTAGTCGCCCTGGTACAGTAAACGAATGCTTGTCGATTGTGCAAGTTCTCCAGTCATTCTGTTGATCGGGGTCATCATCCGTCATGGATGTCCGTAGGCCTGACATTTGGTATGAGACAGAGACCGTCTCCTCCATGAGCATGTCAAAACTGACAAAGTCAACAGATCGCCTGTCGATGCGCAAGGCGTTCACCTCCCCTATGCAAAGCCAGAGATTTTTTTCGCAGCAGAGAAGTGTGGCAATGGGGTCTGAAACAACGAGGACATCAGAGCCATCGGAAATTGAAGTCATTTCTTCAATTTTTTTGCTGCTCTCAAATCTTGGAATATCCTGGACTCATCATAAACAGTCCGTCGACCCCGCATGTGTACGAGACTTGCTGTACCTCGACAATGCCTGTGCTTTAGATATTAGGGTGCCACCGATGAGAACTTTACTCTCAATTATGCGTTGTGAACTTGTCTGTCCAACTACCGGGTTTATGTCAACTGAATCAAGTTCCCCCAATGCATCCTCGACTTTGACATGCATGTTGGCATTGTTAACCAAGTCAATATTAGGGACAGGTGGGTTGGTTGTTTCTGCAGGAGGTGGAGAGTCGATACTTTCATCTATGTCATCATCTGCAAGAGGTGTGTCGACCAGAAGGGTACCAAAGGGAGCCAGAATATTGACGCCATCTGTGTTGTTGAGTTCTCGGAGAACAGACGAGAGGGTTTTACATTCTTGCTCAATAATATATCGGCCACGATTCCAAGATGTCTGCAGCGAGGCATCTTGGACGTAAACATTGCCCTTCCAAGAAGCAGGCTTGATATGATCAGCACTATCAGGTATCTCCTTCAATTCACGCGAAAGCGCTGACAATTTGAGATGTCAAGGAGAACGGTCCCAATGAGGGTACTTTGCGAGAATATTTGACACCTCGGTCGTACCCGCAAGACAGGAGATTAGCTGGAGGATGTCTAAATTCGCATCACTCCCAACCATGGTCCAAAGAATTCCAAACAGCTCTTCAAGACAGTCGGTTCCCAATAAAATAATCCAGAATTCACCATTTGGATCATTGACTTTGGCTTTGGCAATGCAAAAATAGATGTTTTTGACCATAATCATCAGGTCAATGTAGAGATTGGTCAGAATGAAGTCCTTTCCAGCCAAGTGATAAAGACAGAGTGCAAGATGGACTGTTGCACTCAGGTGTTCAATCTGTTCAGAGAGGGAGAGATCAATGCAAAGATAGGGAAAGACCATGTGGAATAAAAGTTTTCCGAGCATCCACAGTGCCTCTCGAGTTGCCAAGAATCCAGGAGTGTGGTTTCCAGTTGGGGCACAAGGTAAATTCCATATATCCTTCAACATGTTGAAAGCCATTTTGACGTCTTGCTTATCCTCGGGGTTGAAGACAGATCGAATATGGTCAGCAGATAAACCTGCTGACTTGAAGTGGTTCTTGATGACATCAGGAGTAATTCGAATACCTGAAATAACAACCCCATGCTGCCGAAGTAGTAGATTGCGAAACCTCTTGAAGACATGTTTCCAGTCCTTGTTGCACGTAAGGTCATCATCACCGACATGCAAGTCCAAAAATCTGAGAGGCTGTAGAAGGCGATAAATTGGTGATGAGAAAGCTAATTGTTGTTTGAACATGAGCTGAATAAAGGCAGCTCCACGTCGACTTTCGCTGTCAGATGCAATAGAGACGATCCGAAGTCTTGTCTTGTCTTTTAATTTGTCAATTCCATCTAAAGCTGTTTGGAGAAGTTTCGCATGTTCCTCTCCCATTTCACATTTACAGTCACCAGATACGAGGACAGGTCGACCAGGATATATACACACAAGATGCCCAAAGCGCCAATCATTGCCTAAAGCAGATTGATTAGATAATCCCTCGAAATGGAAGCATATTTCTCACCTCCCCTGCATGATGAATGTCGCCATCGTCAAGTGCTCGAAAGAGCTCATCCAAATCTCCTTCATTTATGAACTCCAATGATGCCCTATGTGCATGCTCTTGGCACACTCCCAGAAAATAGTTGGTTTGTGGGTCCCATCGGACTCTCTTCTCCATTGCGAGCTCATCAATCATTAGAATGACATGAATGATTCTTGAATTTATCCTACAGTGAATCACTTTGAGTATACCCTGGAGGATTGCATTAACATTGCTTTGAACTTTGTCTACTGTTGGCCATGCATGGGAGGGGACAATCGGGGGGACAGTTGACCGAGTTCTGAGGTATGAGACACTTTGTGCCCCATTAGATCGATGATTGATTTCAGCAACGTGATTTCCGGCAAGTTTCCAGAGGAGGAGTGCCTTCATGTCCTCTTCCTCTGTAAAGCTTTTTGGCTTATACACTCCATCTGTGACTGCCAGACATGAAGCCAGAAGTCCACGGGCACCCTTTTTTTGGTGAAGACCAAGACTTATTATGCGATCAACACGGTTGACTTTCCCACTCACTATGGCCAGCAGCAACCTCTTCTGGTCCGATAAGTTCCTGAAGTCCGCTGAAACCATAATACACAAATGGTGAGTTCTCATGAACACCCTCATCCATTCGCTTGAGTATTCCCTCAAGCGTTCCGTTTCTTATCAGCTGCTGACATGGGCGACAAGGCTGACTGTTACCTTCAGAGAACCCAGTACAACTTCGAGCAGATAGTATCATTACACCATTTCTGACAGTGTAGTCCCATGGGAGTACAAGCTTGGCATGAAGGGTGAATGGATATGCAGTATGCGGAGATGATCCAGGTGGCAAGTCAAGTTTAAACCCCATACAGGCCGTTGTTGATTGTCAGTTGTGCAGTTGGTCAGAAAAAAAAATTTCTTCAAAGGAATCAATGTCAATGATGGTGCGTTGCCGATTTTCGCCATTAGCTCCAGCTGATCCTCGACAGAGTGATGTCGATATGTCCAAACCATCGGATGGGGCGATATCAATTGATGAAGGCTTGGATATTGTAGGAACTGTGGTGGTATCACTGCGCGTCAATGCCCTACCACCCCAGATAGTGATGAGAATTAAACCCATAAGTTGAAGTGTACCTAACTCACAGATTCTCGAGTGCCTCTAACAGGTGCGACAGCTTTCCCTCAAATAAAGCTTTGCTCACCCCCCGCTTCATGATGAAGTATTCCACAAAATTTGCAAGGCCATCCAGGCCCTTCTGACCTCGCCGTATTATCCCATCCATGCTTTGATCTACTCCCCAACCTAACATGGACTTCAGCAGCCCATTCAACATTGTCTCCCAGAGTTCCTCAGCATCCTGGCTTGGGACATCAAACTTCTTGGGATCTCCTTTGAAGATTGCGAGGGGATCATCAGCTGACACTTCAGGAACACTCTCTGGTAGGTTAGTGATTAGAGTCTGGAGTTTCGCAATGAGTTTGCTGACAGGCTCTCCAGAGAGTGGTGTCATATGGATGTCAGGGGGGAAAGAGGTTAAGCTTGCCTCACTTGTTGGTTGGCGATTATGGACTGTGGTTGTAGGAATGGCTTGTGAAGGCACAGGGACCGCTTTTGGTTGTTTAAAAAAGTTAAGTATTGAAGAATTCTTTTTCTTGCTGTCCTTATCACGTTTTGCTTTCGTTTTACGGCAGATTTTCAACCCCATATGACGTATCGTGAGGTTCGAGAGGCCAACATTGCCGCAGTGGACACGTATCTTGCATTCTGGACATATGGCGCATCCATCAGCGTCGAGAACCAATCCTGATGTTGGCGCCATACTTCCCTGTAAAAATGACCTGTAAGTATTTTGATTAGCAGAGCTCCACTACTTGCCTGAGATTGCGTCACAGGCTCCATTTTCGTGTTGAGAACCTATTCCGTTCAGCAAAAAAAAAATTGTGATTTGTTTAGTGATAAGATAGTCGAGCTGCATAAGCATGATTACATACAAAGTAAGGCAATCGAAACTACTATTACTTGGGCTCTACAACACCAAATAGCATAGATGTAGGTCCAGCTGGGTCATGGTAAGTCAATACGAACTTCTACAGAAATTTAGGAGCTTAGTTGCCAAGGCCTCCATTTTTTTTTTTTTCGGACCTCGACTTGGACTAACTAACCAGGTACCGGTCCGGCATTCTATTGCCGGTGCCCCCTTGTTACCTCGTTCCCGCAAGTCCCTTTCTCTACAAAACTTGTTTCATTCACCCACGAGTACGACACAGCACTACTATTAATGTCTGTTGAAAGCGTGCTGCGTCACCTGCATTCTACTATCCATCCCGTTCACGTTATCCGGTCTGCCAAAAAGTTATACCTTCGGCCGACGGGCACGGTATGTTAAATGGAATTTGAAGATGATCTTCTTGCAGTCTGCGACTTTAACGTGTTTTTCATCGGAGACGTTCACAGTCCATGTTACGAAGGGTGACTGAATGATGTAATCACGTTGGTGATTCGGCTCGAGGCTAAAGAGGAATGCATCCCCTCCCACCGGCTTGTTCCCAATCAAATCCTCGCTGCCGTCAACGGAATTTCGTGCATAGGTATAGCGGAAAGGCATCACGGTCTGGGGTAGCTCAAATTTGTGAGTAGTGCCTTCTTTGTCGAGGTAGGTCGCTTTTCCTGAGGTAGATATACGGAGATTGATATGGGGCCTTTCATTCTCGTCATCGTTGTGGCCCGGGATGCGGACCGCGCCTGGGAGGAACACTTCTAAAGCTCTGAGTCGAACATCCCACCAATCGGTACCGAATCCAAACTTGACTGAATTTTTGGGGTTGAGAGCAAAAGTGAATTCATGCTTCTGGTGTAAAGATTCGAAGAGAGATTCATATTCAGCGGAGTGCAAGGCCATCACGATGGGAGGCGAGTTGTCCGTCCCGACGCTTGGGTTATGGGTCCAAGCATCGTTCAGGTTCCGTACGTCCTGCCCCATGAGATATATTTTAAATGCATCATCAAGAACTTGAGGTGTAAGGCCGGAAAATGACTGGAGGGTCGCTAAAGGCGTGAACACCCTAGAGAACGACAGAGAAGCACAGTTCATCGCTCGGCCCGCGTTGTAAAGTGAACGAAGTGCCATCTGACCCATATCGGAACACGCCTTGGCCAGGAAGGCATCGATCAACTGCAGCTCGTCATCAGCGAAATCGCCAGTTCTCGCTTCCAGGTTCTCTGCCTTGTTCGTGTAACCGTCAATATTAATGTTCGAACTCGAAATGCTGAGATAGGTTTCATTGTAAGCGTCAAGGAGGTCGTTCTTGTCCTGTACGGCATCGATGAGGTCCTGGTACGCTGTTTTCACTAGGGCCGTTGCTTTGATTTTGGTCAGGTACTCCTCCGACATTCGTTCAAATTTTTCAGCTTGAACCCTTATGATCGAGAGGCCTCCATCAGAAATGCCACCCTTCTGCTTTTCACCACTTGCTATCCTACTATTAAACGCGTTCGCCAGGTCATCTTTGAGATTCAAACTGTTCTCTTTCAACGTGTCGATGCGGTTGTATAGGTAACTTTTTTCGATATGGCCACCGATTTCTGTTGGTAAAGAGTCAACGCTTGCCACATAACTTTTTTGGGCAGCAACGGCCATGGTTGCCACAGCACCAATGGCAAAGACAACACCCTAGATCCCAGTGAGTCAAGTGAATTCCATGAGTTTGGAGCAGAACTCACCACATGAGGACTGAAAAAGAGTGCTACCGTTCCAAGCGCCGTCAAGATTTCTGACACATTGCAATTCACCTCGCTTTGAATAGAATCCTCGAGACCTTCCAGCCTCTCTCGCAATGCTCGCTCTTTGGAGGTCACTTCAGCACTAGCCGCAACAATTTTGCTCTGCAACGACTTTAGGTCCTCGATAGCTTTTGTACGTTTCGACAGCTCGATCGTGACTTGCGCTGCAATTCCCTTCAGTACAACACGGATTTCCAGTCGTTTCGCGGCTCCCTCCCGAAGGTACTCTCGGACAACTTGGGCTCGGTTCGAAATATTGATATAGCCCTTCAAGATTGACTCAACCTCCCACAAGCCGAGATGCGGCTGTTCAACAGAGATGAGACTGCAGTCGAAAATGTCTTTCATCCCGTCAATGCGGCGACACAGCGTACCAAACGAGCTGTACACTTCTTTCCACAGCAACGTATCCGGCCCAACCGTGGCTTTATTCTTCTCATTCGCGCCAAGGTTACAGATGCTACTGATCCAAGCAAAACTTTGCCCGAAGGGTGATTTGATCTTATCGACGGCTTCGAGGCTTTCGGTCGAGTGGTAGAACTGTGAAGAAAAATAGACGAAGTACTCAAAGGAGAGGCGTTCAATGATCATCAACAGCTGCCGGGGCGAGTATTTCTGAAGGCCTAGGAGTACATATGCGTCAGCAGGCACAATGGTGGTTTTCCCAGCCGATGGCTGGGCTCCCACAGCGCCAATGTCTGCAGCTCCTCGAGACCCCGTAGCGCCCGCAGGGATAGCAGCGGGATCGGTGAGGAAGTATGAGTCAATCCCCACAACGCCCAATCCAAATATGTAATCCTGCTGAATCTTGACATAAGACTCCACAGGCTTTGTAGTAAGCGTCATCGGTTTGGACCTCAGAGCCTTCTGGCAACCTTTGCCAGGAAGGCCCCCCAGACCACCTTCGCCAGGATCCCCATTTTGCCCGGCATCGGCTTGTATGATGAACAGGTTTTCGAATCGCTTGAATTTCTCATCCTGCACGGGAGTCTTCCCGTTTACGGTCCAGATCATGTTGACATCGCCACCACTTCCGCCGTAACCTGGTCGACCGGCCCTTCCGCCTTCTCCGCCCGCCCGCCCAGGTAAGAGATCGAGCATTCGTCGAAAGTCGTCCTCGGACAGCCTCGCATCGCCAAACCCTTGCCAACCATCCCCACCAGTGCCCCCTAGTCCACCATTCCCAGCCCTGCCCCCCTTTCCACCTGTAGTGACGATCTTGAACAGTTCCCCGGCATCCAGTGGAAGCTGCATGTCACCCTTGAAAGTGAATTTACCGCCAGCAAACCCTGTCGCGCCGTCCGTGCCATCAATCCCCTTTGAACCATCGGTGCCGTAATCTTTAGCCGCATTGTATATCCGGTCTGTGCCACGAGAAGCAGCGGGTGGATCGGCGGGAATCGATAATTGAGGCTCGCCGGAGAGATCAAATGTAACGGGCATATTCAAATGATGTGGATGAGAAACGAAGATGGCTGAACGACATGAGATGGTGAGGTCCTTTCCTGGATAGAAGTATTTCGTGCCCCTAGCAACCACGATATTTTCCGCGTGTATGACGATCTGCAGTGGAGAATCTTTCACCATTGGAATGTCGACGACGATGGTACCTGTTGGTAGAAGTTTCTCAAAACTCGTGTCACCACCATTGTTATTGGGACGTATGAAAACGCTGCGGTATCCTAGCAGATATGTGGTTGCGAAAGTGGTTACACTCTTTTGATATAGAGGGTCCTTGCCGATTTCTTGAGTCGCCATCTAGTAAGTTCCAGGCAACATCAGCTTGAAGCCTTGTAAGAGGCGAAACGAGTGGGCATACCGATGAGGGCTATCTCCGTGGTTTACTGGGAGGATACCTACATCAAAAGACGCAAGTATATATCCTAAGTCGGTGAGAATCAGGGGTTATGTCTGGAGAGGCACCCGAGTCATTGAAGGGGTAATTATTGTTCATCAAGGAGTGCACATAAACCCCCTGCGGGCTGCACAGTGCAGGCTGTGTTTTGCGTGCCTGTCGAGTTCCCATATTAGCTTCCATTATGTTCGAGTCTCGACAGACTTCATGGCTCGAAAACTCGAGTCAACTTGTCCCGGATGGCATATGACTTCCAATAAGACCCACGTAACGACTTGAAGATCCGACTTCAAAGCTTCAAGCACCAGTGGTGAGAAGAGTGGAGTTCTTGGCAGTGTAGGAGATAAATGGAGTATTGTGGGTTGACGTTGGATCTGTCGCAACTTGTTCAAGGCGGTGATGGCAAAACGCCATTCGTAAGTAGGACCCCGGGCAATGGTAGGGGAGGCCTGAGAACAATCCGGACAGATTTTGAAGAAATTTTGAAAACAGCCAGGAGCCAATCCGGACAAAATTGACGAAAATTTCGGAGCCCTTGCTCGAACAGAATTTCTGTTTCAGTGTGGAGCCAGGTCAGGTATCGTCGCCGGCTGGGGTCAGGTCTGTTTTAAATAGCAAATGATGTGATTGGCTTTCAAAGCGTTCTGGGGTCCTATTGGTAGTTGTTACAAATGTTACAATAAGACACCTGCCTACATCTACTAAGAGACTAAGGTAAACTAAAAAGAGTACCTCGACAGATCAGTGAATGAAGGTAGCAAATGTGTGACTGGGCTGAGGTAGGACGGCCTACAGCAGATTGGGTTGGCGTGACAAAAGGTAGAGTGGTCATACCAAGAACAATTATGTAAGGTCTCCATATTCCGGTGTTCAAACACTTTGACTGTCAAGAACGAGGTGACAGCATAGGGTAAGAGATCCCCAGGTTGACCAGGCCATTGTAAGGGAGGCGGAAGTAGAGTGTGCGGATTTTAGGGAGTGTACAGAATTGGAGATGGATGGATGCAAGTTGAGTGGGTTGGATGTCATTGAATGAATTTGGGTGAAGAGTTTGTTGGGTGCGAGTGTGTGTGTGATGAACATGTTTTCATTCTTGAACTGAGTCTGGGAGGTGAATCCAGGGAGACTTTTGGCGGTTGAGGCGAAAGCGAGCACAAGCTGCGCTGGAGGTGGGTGGGGGAAGACGGCAGCAATAAGGGAAGATGAAGAGAAGTCGCTTTGAGCTGTGATTACTAGTGGTGCGAAGGGGAGCGCGAGGTTGAAAAGGAGGAAGATTGGAGGTGGGAGGAAACTCAGTCATGGGCCAGGAAAGGTGTGGTGGATATGGGTAAAAAATGTGTGTTGGTGTGCCGAAACCTCACCCAAGATTCAGGGTGGTACTGAGTGATTGACTATTGATGAGAGACAAGTGCCCAAGCTCAAAGTTTGTCAGAACCACAACACTGAACCTACCACAGGTCGGTGGTGGTGGTTGTTGTTGTTGTTGTTCCGCAACCTCTGTCCATCCCATCCAGGTGGGCATCTATTGGGCATCTCTCACATTGTCTTTGCATCAATTACATGTACCATTGTGCACAAAACGGGGGTACATCATCTGTTCAGAGGTGTTTTAGTTTTGTATTCACCTTGTGTGATTGTACAGGCTTACACATTTGTTCAGATGATGCTTACAGAAGCATATGGATCGAAACACTGCAGAGGTATTTGATCCTGTGTAGATGAATTGACTTATATCTGTGTTTATGAGGTCTTTTGCTGTCTTGCAGAGTCTTCACTATTCCGAGTGCTTTGAATCTATAAAGGTATTTCAGCTTCTTCAACAGTCTCTCAATGATGCTGAAGGCTTACCATCGTTTAGCACATTGTTATCGAGTTGTCACCCCCCAGCTACTCCACGTCAGCCTGCCATCCTATTCGTCAGCCTGAGAAGATGTATCACCATGTGCAAATTGCCCTCTGAACATCGTGAGTGGTTCCAGGAACATGATAGTGCGTCGGGCATGCATGTTTGCAGTGGAAGAAGTTTAATGTGTGTGTGGTCATTGATGGTCATGATGACCCTTTGTAAGTGATGGCTGGCAAGGCTTTGTTCTCGGGAAAGCAAGCATGTATTTTGGCTGACCTTTCGTGTTCTAGCGACAGGTGCTTCTCTCCACCACTGGTACCTCTAATACCTCTGATCAATCTTGCCCAGACCGCCGCCAAACTTGTTGTGGACGGCAATCACCAGTTCGTCTTCCACAAATCCAAAACTTATCATGGAAAGTGGAGCTCTTGTATTATTTTCTGTGACCATCATTACAGTTAATATCTTGGGTGGGTACTGTTTGGGTACTGTTCTGATATTTGTAGTAAGTCATGAACATCAAGTACATTGAACTCGCTGGAACCAAATTGTGCAAGCATGCAAATTTATGCTGAAGGATGTGGACTTGCACAAAAAAAAGACATGTTGCATTGAAAACATGGCAATCTTCGAACCACAAGTCATCAAAAAAAAAAAGACTTTACAATATGTATCAGTTAGACTCATCGCTCAGTCACTCACTTCCATCTCAGCACTTTAATCTTCTCAAGAAATTTCAACTGACCTGACTTAAATTTCTTGTGTAAGAGTCACTATTTTCTGATAATCAGGGCTTCGTGGAAAAGGTACTTAGTTCCTATGGAGTATTGTGAAAGCTAGGCTAGTAACACACCTTTTAGCGTTCCTGGGGAGATTGGGCTTTTGAAAATATATGATATCAATTAGAAGGTTTTAGGAGACCTCCATCCTTGCACACATCAGGAAAATGACACTTTGTCTGATCGGGCTTAAGCGCCTGATTGCAGCTGATTTCTGGGCTTGGACCTTATTCTGCCTTATTTGGGCTTATGATGGGCCTTTTGTCTGATTCAATCAGACGTTTAAGACATCAGACAGTTTAAGACAGTTTAAGATTGGTTTAAGAACAGCCAGACACAGTCCTCTCAACTTGGCCTTTGAAACTGAAGCCAGGAAGCTAGTTACTATGTAGGTTAAACAAGGTAATGTATATGTAGTGAGTGAAAAGGCATGCATTTGTGGTTGTCTTGTAGTCATAGCTCAGTCATATACTAGTCATACCTGTATGTACTTCTCAATTTTGGCACTGTCTCGAATGCCGTTGAACCTTTGAACAGCGACAGGCAAGTGAACAACATCAAGTTGTGAGCTGCAATTCATTGAAGTCCGTTCAAACTCCGACATCGTGCGATCATGTTGAATCTTGAATTTCCCAATGTGGAAATTCATTGTTCTTCCTTCCCACCACATCGACAAGCATCTCTCAACAAACTCCCTCCCTCGATGAACGGTCTCCTCCCCCCTTGGCGAATGGCCTCCTCTCTCGACAAACGGCCTCTCCTCGACGAATGGCCTCCTCCTGACAAACGGCATCCCCCCTCAATGGATGGCCTCCCTCCCTCGATAAATGGCCTCCTCTCAACAAACGGTCTTCCCTCTACGGCCTCCTCCCTCAACAAACAGCCTCTTGACAAATGGCCTTTCTCGACAAATGGCCTCTCTCAACAAACAGCCTCTCTCTCGACAAATGGCCTCCTCCCAACAAAAGGCCTCCTGACAAACAGCCTCCATGTGTTATGTATGTTAGGTAGAACACCCTCCTCGACCAACAGCCTCCTCCATGTGGATGTTTGCTGGTATTCTCATGGGTAGTAAGTAGTCACCTACATAGCTTCATCTATGTACATCCCTGTAATAGTGTACTATGTGACAATAAACAAGCTATATTGAACCTAATGAAACCATCTGGAACTGCCTGAACAATGTCTTCTCAACTGGAATAAGATTGTGGTGTCTGACACCAGATGGCGATGCCTGGCTGTCTGGGGTCTCTTAACTGTCTTGTGCCAGACATTCGTGCCTTGTACCGAAAGGTACATAGCTTTAGTAAGATTCATCAAATCTGTCTGATGTCGTGTTATGTGCCTGGGGCAAGACAGATCAGACAGATCAGATGAGGTGTCATTTTCCTGATGCACCCAAGCCATAGGAACCACGAGAGAAGCCCATTAGACGCCCACCTTGATGAGATAACGTGAACGGACCTTGCCGATAGGACCCCAGAAAGCTTCGAAAGCCAATCCAAAGCTATTTTAAAACAGACCTGACCCCAGCCGGCGACGGTAAGCAATCCAATTCCCTTCAAATTGGAAGGAGGAAGACCTTAGGGTCGTTAAAGAGCAAGAAAGTTGTCATTGACTATTACGTCCACCTTATGGTAAGTTGTCATTTTAAACCACAGCATGTTCTTTTGAATCCGATGGCTGGAAGTAGCATGCATTGTGCTCCTGATTAAATTTCGGGGTTATCAAACTTCCGACCGACTTACGTATAGGTGTGCAAGTCCAACCCTGTCCAACCCAGTCCGACTTGTCGCTGACGAATTGCGATATCTAGGCACAGGGACAACAGATACAGGTATGTACTTCCCAGGATCAGGGTTGTGCCAGACTCCATGACTTCCGACTTACTTATGATATGCGGGATGTCACTCCCTTCGCTCCTCCTAAACTGACCCCCGACCAACACTCGGGAATCTTCAGCTAATCGTCAGTTCGATTTATGCCCTTACCAAATATCATCTCACAGGTCAAATAGATGCAGAAATTTTTGAGAGACGTCTACAAGAATGATGGCCCACGGATCGCATATGAACTCCATTTCAAAAGTCTCACCAGCAGCCGCTTCGAGAATTTCTTCACTCGCAAGAAATCGCCTCTCAACGAAAATTATCGCGCACCCTTGTCGAAATTCGGGGAAACTGCGCCCAGTATCATCAAAGCCCTGTCGAACGACTCGGCGGTGCATGAGCTAGCCGTAAACGTGGGCCTTCTTAAATCAAATCAGGTCAGAAAATGGATCGATCCCCGAGACCTATCGACGTATAACTACATGAGCACCGCTAATGGACCAGAGGGCCCAAATCATTTATATCATGCCTCCCAGCTTAATTTCCTCCAAGATGCACACACAGCGATGGGGGACCACGCACAGATGATCCGGTACTTCAAGAACTTCCAAGGCTATGGAGGAATGTTGGATGTTCGGAACCCTGAGGATGCTGCATTCTTGAAGGAATACCACAATCCGTTCCTGCCTGCATCTGGTCGTAAAACCCTGAAAGATAAATACGAGCAGACCTTCCGCCAACGGGAGAGTGCGTTTGAGGCGAGCGGGGAGTTTCCACCTGGGGGACATGCACGTATCTTGATTGGTGACAGCGTCGTCCGCGTTCAGACCCATGGTGGCCTCTCGGCGGCTGATGCCAATGGCGTCGTGAGGTCGGGTTTGTATACGTATGTGACGACTGAGTCGACGCACGTCTATGATGGCGGCGCGCTGCATTATCGACTCGAAGTCGCAAAGGATCATGTAATGAGTGGCGTCTATGGCGTCGGGGAAAGCAATAGCAGAATCATCGACCATTCCAATGTCCTTTTTGGGGAACTCATGTGGCCGATCCAGATCGATGTGGCGTATGCAAAAGACTCATTCGTGAACTCGAAGCTGCGGGGAGAAATCCCCCACACCCTGCTATTTGATGACCACCTGGCCGACAAAAAACCTCAGCTTTTGAAAGATATCTGTATGCTCAAGTTCGTACTGAAAGGAGACATCTTTGGCATTTGGTTCAGGAATCTCGTGGGTCCTTGGGCTGACACGAAGTCCAAGGCCAAGTTCATCAAGGTGCAGGAGATGAATGGCGAGGGGATAAGGGACATCATGGAGTGGATTAGGAACCCTGTCTCGTTTACCCCTCAAGGCGAACGGACCGTTCCATTTGATCAGGAAAAAGTCGGAGAACTTGAATGGGGGATTTACGTGGGGAAAAAGAAGCTTGTCGACTCCGATGCTCTGATTGACCTGAGCAAAGATGCCGAGATGAAGAAGATACTGGATGACGCTATCGTGGACGCCGTCGACAACATGCTAACCAGCGATAAACTCGATGAACTGAACAAGAATCAGCAAGATATCGTTATCAAGGAACTGCACGAAAATCCATCACAATACCTAGACTCCCGTATCGATCACACGGTTGCTACTCTTATGACGGATCCCCGCATCGTTGAGACCGCATCGGTTTTTCTCAACAAAGTGAAAGATACCATACGCGCAGGGCTAGTCGACGAACTCTTCGACACACTTTCCGAAGACGTTCCTCGCTTCCATGAGCAACTATACACACGGGCTGACATCGAGCGATATATTGACCGCCAATTCCAAGACAACTACCTACGCAAATACACGTTGGATGATCCGTTATTGCCGAAAGACGTGGAGATTGCTGTGCTTAACGCTCACGACAAGGTGGCGGAAGTGACTATGACTGAATTGGTGGAAGAAGTAAGAAAGGCGGAAACGATAGAGGCCAAGGTCATCCATGATCTGGAAGTGCTACGCCGGGAGAGGGATATGGCTACACACGGTCAGCTGGAAGTTCAGCGGAAAGCTCTCGAGGTCGAAATAAAGAAGTTGGAGGAAGTCAAGGAGGAACGGAGTAGAGAAAGGTTGGAAAAGAAAACGGGGCTCGAGAAACATGAGAATAAGAGGTTGGAACGTAAGGAAAGGGTTAAACGTGTGAATGAAGCCCGAGAAAGGTTAGTAGTGGAGCGGAAAGGCGGGGTGCACGGAAAGTAGAACTGTAGGCGTATTAGTAAGCAGATCCGTGATGAAGGAGTCACAGCATGTGACATGAATGCATGACCCCTTGACCATGATGCATGATGAGTTTGGCTGCAATTCACACCTGAGAACCCCAGCTGTTTGGTCTTATTAGACAGGAACTTGATCTGTTTGTTCCTATCTAGTTAGATCAAACCCCCAGGGTTTCCAAGGCTTTGGAGAAATCCCTGGCTTTTGGAAATTTTACCTTCTGGCCATAAGCTGGTAGTCCTGTTTTTACCGCGCCATCCGAACCGTGTCAGAAAATGCTTATGTAAAGTGCGGACTTTAAAACCGCGTCGCGTCAATTTTGAGGAACGTCCTCAGAACTCTCGACGCGTTTAAATCTTTT
>Ga0307507_10006775_pt1 | contig 17197 bp, 16 predicted proteins | sample 7_EM_MG_FD_207223 | JGI IMG/M metagenome (GOLD analysis project Ga0307507, IMG submission 207223) | Populus trichocarpa ectomycorrhiza microbial communities from riparian zone in the Pacific Northwest, United States - 7_EM | ecosystem: Host-associated > Plants > Roots > Unclassified | place...
GTAACGCAGGAATGTTTTCCGGATCTAGATCTGTGGATCCTATCTCAACTCCCAATGCATGACAGAGCTCCTGGGCTCCTAACGGTCGTTCCGAATATAACACCCACATCAGGACCTTCAGCCCGAGAACTGATTTATTTCCTTTCTGCGATTTCAGTCGCGTTAAAGTTGCCGTGTAGGCACCACTTAATCCACTGCCAAGCGTCATCTCTTCAAGTTTCTTTCTTCTCTGGCGAATTGTCATCTCTCCTAGAATGGCGTCGATGTTGAGGGAAACAAGGAGGAATCTATACACAGTAGTTGGTAAGTATATATTATTGATAGAGTGGAAATGCGAAATAGTCCTACGCACATATCAGATATCTTTTCTAGGATAACTCGAATAATATCCGCTCGTAAGTCATTGCTCATCGCCTCTGGTTCGGCATCCTTGTCTAACCTCATCTCTAGATAATTCCGAATATCACCGGTGTTAGGGCTGATGGGTATCACAACCGCCTTCGTGAAATATCTTTGAATATCCTCCTTGACATGGGGCCTCCCGGTGAAGAATATTCTCATGCTAGGGGACCCCCGAGCAATATCTCTCAGAGACCCGAGAAGCTCCGGCAGGCACTTTGGTGGGCATTCGTCTAAGGCATCAATACAGATAAAAACTCGGGGTACCGAAGCAATAGTAGTTCTCAACATCCCCATCAGACCTGCAAGTTGCGGCCCTCTACCACCAACCTCCTTTTTCGCTTTTTGAAACGCCCCCCGTAGATCCTCTGTGATCCCCCCTCTACCTACTAGCTGCTTCAGAATCGCTCCCACGATGTTGTTGATTGTCTGCTCTTGCTGGGGGAGGAAGTCGCAATAGAAAGCTGCAACCGCGATATTTTCCTCCCCCGCCCGATCGCATAGGCTGTCGATCACCAAGGAACTAGTTTTTCTGGCTGTCAGCAGTATTCGCTTCTTACAAACAATCTCGTCTCTTACCTCAGATATGTTTTGCCCACCCCCGGATTCCCGGAGCAAAACACGACAGTCTTATCCGCTCCGCCCTCACTATCTCTCCACTCCCGAAACTCGCTCACTTCCAGAAGCCAATCCCCTACGCCTCCTAACCGGTCGGTGCGCACGGCTTGATGTCTATTATTCGGCTCCAGTGGAGAGAGCCAACGCATGATCTGCGCATCCTCGTCGGACCCATTGAAGGTAGTGTTGAAGCTACCTATTATGTTACCACTGTGGGTATTGCCGTCGCCGATGCTGACTGAATGTGAAATTTGGGCCATGATGTTCTATCTCAAATATCGGCTAAATGTAGAAATAATGCAGCGATTTGTAGGGGGACCAGGGGAGTTTATGAAGATTCAGTGACCAGAGCTGAAGAAAGCGGGGCAATGTGGCATATTGTGGCACAATTGCCATCCAATCATTTCCCTTTGGCCAGGGCGCATGACTAATGCCAGATATGTCTCCCAAATACCTTTGCCGAGTCTCTGTAGGAATACCGTACCGGTTAAATGTTCTTTGCAGTCCTCTCCATCCTTTTCCCAATCACTTCCCTTAGTATTCGAAGAGTCTCTTACACCGTATATACAGGTTCCAATGCATGTTATAGGGTGAGGGCCTGGAGGAAAGTTAAACAGTAAGTTAGCATTGCCGTTACTCAAGGAATCCTTTATGCTCAAGGTCAGATTGCCGTGGCGAAGTGATACTGACTGAGAGCATATAATCGGACCTCAAACTGTAGGACGAAAATACTACTATGTAAGTGTCCACTGCTTTCTTTTTTGACTCGTATGGTTATTGTAGTGAAATATAAAATTAGTAATCATCCAGTAGCTATCTGGTACTATGGGCATTGCTAATCCTGAAACTCAGCTCAAGACCAAAGGGAATTTGTGGGCTTGGAGTGTTTGTGCCCCTTCTGAGCCGCGAGCGATAGTCTGATAAGGGAAGACAGTGAATTATTGTCATCTCCACCATTTCCGCTCACCAATTTGGAAGGTTTCCGCTCTTCTTAATTATTACCGTTGAAATATTGGCTTTTTTCACCATTTGGACATTCTGCTCAGCCTGGTGCACTCTCTACCGTAAATATCCGAGGCTTCAAAAAGCAGTCGTTGCGCTCACCCCTCTTTACAACACGATCTACCACTTTCACTCGCCTAACGTTGTGCTGTGATCCCCTACCCGGTCGAGATTCATCCCAACTCCCTCCACTCCCTGGGTCTCATCTTCATGAACTGGGCTGTCCAAGCTGCTCTCACCTTCAACAAATATCAATCCAATTAGTTTCCAGAACCTCAGATAGAAATAGTATCTCTTCTGCGTCTGGCTCATAGCTGAATTGATTAATGCCTACTCTTGTATGAACTACATCTAATTAAATAATCATTCTAGTCGAAATCAAGAGTCGGGCTCTCGACGAGATGGCCACTGACAAGGCACTTAATGGAGACCACACGGACGCTGCCCTTGTATACATCAGGGAAAGCGGCGTGCGGATTTCACTCCTGTCAATGGCGATGGCCAGAAGACAGATTTGCATCACATCAAGCCGAACGCCGTCTAGGTTGTTGTCTTGTTTCGTTTTTTCTTTAATACTCACTTCTAATGTTTGCTATTTACATGGGTGGCAGAAGAATGTCCGATAGGCCTGCTGTGCTGGTGTTGCGGGTTTCCTAGAAACGTAGAATAAGTTGAATGTACCATTCTTGATGCTTTAAGTTCCTTGGGGTCATTGTGCGTGATTAGGGACCCTTTCAATCATATTGCTTGGTTTGTGGATCTTAAATTTAGCTCTCTCCCCCTAATATTCAAACCATTTACTTATCATAGTATACAAACCGCAGGGCTAAGTTGTGAGCCGAGAGAACAAAAAATTGTTTGATACAACCGAGGAAATGCCATATATCTTAATCGCGGACCCTGTTTCTGAGGAAAGCTTTAGTGGCTTGGTGGGTATAGTATAGAGTTAACCGAAGTGTGAACTGGTCCCTCAATTCTTGGCTTCGATAAAGTACCTTCTTTTCGTTTATTTGAATTTACTGGTATTTTACTGCGATTCCGGCGTGTCGCCATGTAATCCTACTACAAGATAAAAATAACGTGGCAGCGTTCCTGAAACTCAAGCCTATTTTGGAGTTGGAGTATTCAACATTCAGAATGGCCTACCAAAAACATGACGGTCAATAAAATACAGCTCGTTAGCTGGGAAATGCTAGCACAGCTTCTCAATACGGAAGTGAGTTGTGAAAATAAGCTTGCAAACAGAGATGAAATAATGCTACTCGAGTAATTAGATAAGTGTATAACCCCCTATCGAAACAACGGGGAAGGCTAATCCTAAGAAGTACTGGAGTTAATGTTACAAGTACCTTAAGCACTTGCTGAATTACCATAACCCCAAGACTATTGCGGTACCTCATCGAAAGGTTTGGCAGAGGCAGAAATGGGTGTTATTATATCCATCCTGCTACCCAATAGCTGCCCCGCAATCCCCCTACGCAAAAGTTATAATGCCCTCGTAGTCGCCAAGACTCCGTATCAGTGCTCTCCCGTGCCAGAGTACTCTGCGGAGGGGAGTACACCTTCTCTTACGACACGGTTTATCAAGGAGGAATGCGCGAATGATCATCCACTGCCAAATTTAGCCTTGTTCCTGTAACTTTTCATCCGGGCCCCATTTCTAGCAGCTTTTCCGAGGATGATGCTTTCCCCGGAACTTTCTAGATGGTGCGTCACATGAGGGGAGAGGGGAGACTTAAAGCCTACCGGTAGCTCCATGGACCCCGGGAATGCGGAATTCACGAAGGGGAGGCTTTTTCTAGGTGGGTGGGCCCTGGCTCCTTTGGACATCATCTAAAATAAGTCACTATATCCTCTTTGATGTACCGTATCACCTTCTACTCGCGGGATCTTGCTCGGCAAAATAAGATAATCAATTATGTTGTGAGGAACGGTTGTGCTTCTTGGGATGAGCGGGATGGCGTGGGCGGGATGACATGGGTAGAATTGCATGGATGGAATGGCTGGAGAGGAATGGAGTGGCTGAAATGGTTACCTCTTAACTTAGGCTGGGAAGGCTTAGCACAGTAAACAGAATAGCAGTCTGCCTGCAACCTTGAGATTAAGAAAAAATAATATTCGCGGAATGGATGTTCACATGTTCGTGGAACTATAGTAGGTCTTTGTTTATTTTCTTCAATTGATGGAAAAAGCTGCACTTAGTATGAGAAATGCCTTCACTCAGAGGCCTCAGTGGGGTACGCGTACTGTACAGTACACGTAGCCACTGGTAGAGGGATATGCAATCCATGAAAACTTTTCTCATATTTAGTTTCCCTTCCTAGTTGTCCTTTCCTCGCCTTGGCCTCCCTTCCTGTTCTTAACTTTCCTCTTAACTTTCCTTTCAACACACGCAATTCAATAAATCATGAGCTGCTTCACTGCTTAATACAAGCATCGTGTTTCACTTGAGCCGCTCCACTCCGCTACATAAAAGCCTCATTGTTGATCATTGCTAACGCTTCGCTTATTTTCAACATAAATTAATTGCATTATCAGATCCAGCAACAGGAACCTTTTTAAGCGGCGACGACGAAACCAAACCAAACCAAACGCCAAGAGGAAAGCGACCGAAAGACCTCGATCGCTAGCGCACAACTTCAAGTGGAGAAGCTCTCTCCCATTCACTTTCACTTTGCTCGCTCTCTTGCTCACACTCACGCTCTCACCTCACTAACTAACTACCGCTAGGGACAGGAGTATATATAAGGGCATAACGAAGTCCTCCTCCCGTCCTTCCAGCGATCGTGACACATGTCCGTTCTCTTCCGCAGGCTCGTGCTAACAAAAGAAAAACAAAGATCATAAAGAATCCCACGGATCATAGCCCACATGCATCCGACTCTTTCACGCTCCCATATTGCTTCCGGCAGTTCTACTTTCCTCTCGGCGGATGTATCGATCCTAAGCGCGTATCCGAAGCCTTTTTCCGAACGATAAAGCAATAAGCTGACCACGCGCAATAGGGCGAGCATGCCGAGCGGCATCAAAGACTTCCAACAGAACCAACAAACGAACAAATCGATATCAAGCAGACAAACAACCGGGCCCGGGGACGAGCGTATCAAATAAACCACCCAATTTAACCTTCGCGATCTAACAACCTCCGCGATCCCATCCCACTGGGTGATTTTCACTAAAGCGCACCCCACAACCCTTCTTGTGGCCCGGTTCAGCACCTTCAACGCCGCGGCCCTAAGCCCCTACGCTCTGGCCCACCACGCGGGCGCTATTCCCTTTGACGCGCCTCGGATTAAAGTAGTGGACGCTCCTGTCGTCACGGCAGGCGGTGGCAAGTAACCCCCTCACCCCAGCCCCAGTCTCAGATCGAAGGGAGTTTGTTTACTGGACCTTATCACTTAGTATTATTTCATGCGGCGAGCACCAGAAGAGGGAGGGAAGTGTACTTTTGTACTATCTGTTGAGTTTCTTCTGGCTGCATCAGGGGAACGGCTCTACGGTCGGTGTTGATGGCTGTATTATCGTCACCACGTTTGGACAAACCCCTGCACGAGCCCCGAACTCTGACAGGTGCTTGAGCCAGGACAGCCATCGGGGGTGCATATTCAGCTACAGCTTAGCCGAAGTGAGGTCTAATGGAGGGAGGCAGTTCCTGTGGGAGAAAGTTCTCGTCACGCTGGTGCGGTCCAAGAAGCCGTCGGAGGAGGAGGAATTGTTGGTAGCGTAGATGTCCTCTTGACTGCCGCTGTTGCGACATGCTGGGCGATTCTCGCGAAGGCCATAGCTGCGGTTGGCGCTGCGGAGCGTTCCGAACAAGTCGCAGTTGGGATCTAGGGAGTTCACCAGGGGGTCCACTGGGACCTTCCTAGTGGGTTGCGAGTTCAAAGCTGCCGGAGACATTGTCGCTGCCCCCATCTCCCTTTACAATACCGCCTACAACTTTCACTTGCCTTAGGTATTGGTTGCCTAGTAGATCGAGATTCTTCCCAACTACTGCCTCACCGAAAATATCCTGTTAATGAATTAGGCTTCCCAGCAGCTCTAGTCCTCAGCCAATGCGTCAACCTGACTGGTCTCAAGAACCTTGGATAGAAACAGTACCTCTTCTACTGCGTCCGGCTGGCAGTCGAAATGATCGTTGCCTGCCTCCGTTTGAGCCACCCCTAACAAGATACCCAGTCTAAGCCGAAATCAAGTGTCAGACTTACGAGGAGATCTCCAAGTTCTTCAACGGATACCACGCACCGGCCGTGCTGGTGTACATCTCGGGAAGCCGCGAAGCTGCCCACTCGGAACTCACCCACGTCAATAGTAGTGGCTGGAAGGCAAGCTTGCATTGGATCAGGACGACCGCCTCCTAAGCTGTTGTCTCATCTCGCTTTCTTTCTCTAATACTCACTTCTGCTATTTTTACGAGTGACATGCTGGCCCGGAAGTGTGTTATATGCTTGCTTTGCTGGTGTGGTTACTAGTTTCCTAGAAATCCAGAATGAATTGAATGTACCATTCTCAATACTCTAGTGTTTTCGAGTCAAGGCGTGTGATTACGAATCTTTTTGATTTCGTTGCCTGGTTTATAAATATTAAGCTTAGCTCTCACTCACTAGTATTCCCACTGTCCACCCACCCATCGATATACCTGCCCTAAGGTTAGGTTGTGAGCTAAGAGAGCAAGAATTTGTGTGATTCAGCCAAAGAAATCCCATCATACCATAACCGCAAGCCCTGTTGCTGAGAAAAGCTTTAGTAGCCCAATAGATACTGCGTAATATAGAGTCAACCAAACAATGAGAACAGATCCCTAAATCCAGAACCCCGATACCATCCTTCGTTTCGTCGATATTTCACGCCAACATTTTAGGAGTATATGCCTGCATTTCCATTGAGTGCTGTAGGTACTAGCAACTGCCTCATTAGGTTTCTCTGTACAGAACTGATGGATCTAGGCGGTAGTGAGGGTTAACCATCCGGTCGCACTTATTTGATAGTCCCATTGGATTGGCAGATTCCCACCGGAAAAATTGAATTCGATCAATCAATTCTCTCTCCCTCCTCGGCCACACCCACAATATCATTACCAGAAAATCCAAATGTGGTATTGAAAATAAAATAGTTAGAAAACAGAGAATGAAGGATGAATATGATTACCTAAATTCCAATAATAATGGAATGGCTCCAAATCGTAGAACATAATATCATACCCGAAAAATAGCTTCCTCTTAATATTCGTTTAAAATACTTTTTCCGGAAAGATGGAAGAGGGTGGGGGAGGATTCTATACTGGTGTTATGCTAGTAGGATAATGTGGGCTGGGCTACTAATTGTAGTGGGTACTGTACTGTACAGTGCATATCTGGGCAACGAAGAGAAAGGTTCGCAAAATTTTGGGTGTTTTGAAGTTCCCTTATTTTTTTCTTGGCTCAAGTATCATACTATACTTAATTTATCATTCTTCTCCGTGCTATGTAAGTGTCAAAATTTAATTATATGATGCCATGTATGATATGGCGGGAGTGCGTTATATACCAGCGCTAGGTCTCCATCCCAACTCAGTAGTATAGTCATGGAATCTCACTCACAGGGAGGCTTTATTGGACTTGCCTAATAAGAAGTGGATGTGGGTTGGGCTGATTAGCCGGGGGGGGCGGGCCTAGTCAGCTTGACCTCTCAGAACCCTCCCGGTATGGTATTTGGTAGCATGTCGTACCCGTATGAATAGCTCAACACTGGCCCGGTCGAAAGAAATTCTTTCGCGATAACTCTCCGTAGATGCTATGATATTTCCGTAGGCTGTACTATGTGAGAAAACTCACGTTGCTGTAGTGGCAACCGCCGCTATGATACCAGCATCGGAGATATCGTTCCCAAGGCGCTTCTTCTAGTAGCCTCTGGGTTTTTATCTATTCCAACATTTTCACTGCACGTCTTTCTCTAATCTAGACCGCGCTGCTTTTATCACCTTCTATACATAATTTTCTGCTGCAGGATAACATCCATGGCTAAAGAAACGGGTGAAAATCTAGAACTAGCTATGACTGAAGAAACTTGTAGATTACATTCAGGTATTGTGTTTTTGTAATATTTCTATGTTGTATCGGAGATGCGCCTATTATCGTGCTCTACAAATACCCCTATCAGGGTAAGCCAACTCACCATCTCATACATTAAAATTTGTAGAATTTAGCTTAACTAACTTGGCTGCCCTCGCCATCTTGTTGATACCCCCAGACCATTAAAAGGTTATCCGGTAAGTTAGGATTAGGGTTGTGGTTCAAAAATTTGGATGGGGAGCTCCCCTGATGGCGTATAGCGGAGTTAGTATCGGAGTATGATAGTCGGTCAAGTGAGCCGCCGGAGAGGGCTGGAGGGCAGTGAGAGTAATTGAACAGAGGAGATGGACCGGCTGTTTATGGACTTAGGGTGGGTGTCTTACAAATTAATATCTATTCCTACCCAATTGCTTATAACGGGTCGTATTGTATTATGCACCACTACCTACAAAGCCCAATACAAGCACGAACATAAAGAAGAATATGAATGAAGAACAAGAATAGCACCATAGAACCAAGCCTGGAGAGAACCCCAATTGAGGGAAAAGGCGAAGAAGGGAAAAAATGCAAAAGTTGATAAATTGTAAATGGCGCCGGTATCAAGTGACTTATACTCACATTCAAACCCACGGAGTCATTAACAATGCTAAATCCCTCATTATGTAATTATTCATGGAAGGAGAATACATCCAGTAACGGAGAAGGAAAGATGAAAAAGGAGAAAAGCGAAAAGACAAATAAGAGAGGCGATGATAAAAGACCAGCCGACGGCGAATGTGAGGATTGATTGAGGGTTAGGATGGGCATCAGTTTTCCGCGGAGAGTACCGGAGCTTTAGTGACCAGACGGAGAGAGGATGGGATCGCCGGGGTGATTGGGTTGAGAGGCCGCTATCTGTAGGTTTGGAAACAGAACCCAAAGGCCCGATAACTTTGGCCGTTCGTGGTGAGATTCCGGCAGAGGCGCATTGGCCGTTAAAGTCCGTCATGTCAGTATTTGGATCGTGAGATCTGGATTACTTCTCCATCACAATCGTTGTGAGGCAGGGCTGAGGGCGAAGGAGATATCTGGCTACTGTAATCGGCTCGGGCGTAATTGACAGTGTCTCTTCCTGGGGGGTTCCTCACAACTGTATTATGGGCTTCGGGAAGAGCTAACGGCCGTGGGGTTTGGTTCATGTGATCCGGCATAGCTGTGGGGATATCATTCTGCTTTATAAGCAATTTTACTATCCTATCGTGCCCGTTCTCAGCCGCCCACGAGAGTGGTGTCTGGCCATATTCGGTGTCTAGCTGGTTGGGGTTGAGGTCCGCTCGTTGAAAAAGCATCTTTACTATTCCGTCATGCCCGTTCACGGCCGCCCACGAGAGTGGTGTCTGACCAGAAAGGGTGTCTGGCTGGTCGGGATTGACGTTCTCTCGTTCTAGAAGCATCTTTACTATTCCGTCATGCCCGTTCTCGGCCGCCCACGAGAGTGATGTCCGGCCATATTTGGAGTCTGCTAAGTCGGGATTGACGTCTTCCCGCTCTAAAAGCATCTTTACCATTCCGTCATGTCCGTTCTCGGCCGCCCACGAGAGTGATGTCCGGCCATATTTGGTGTCTGCTAAATCGGGATTGACGTTCCCTCGTTCTAAAAGCATCTTTGCTATTCCGTCATGCCCGTTCATGGCCGCCCACAAGAGTGGTGTCCGGCCATATTTGGTGTCCGGCTGGTCGGGATTGACGTCCTCTCGTTCCAAAAGCATCTCTACTAACCCGTCATGCCCGTTCTTGGCCGCCCACGAGAGTGGTGTCCGGCCCCGTTTGGTGTCTGCTAGGTCAGGATTGACGTCCTCTCGTTCCAAAAGCATCTTTACTATTCCGTCATGCCCGTTCCTGGCCGCCCACGAGAGTGGTGTCCGGCCATATTTGGTGTCTGGTTGGGCAGGATTGACGTCCTCTCGTTCCAAAAGCATCTTTGCTATTCCGTCATACCCTCTCTTAGCCACCCACGAGAGTGGTGTCCGGCCACAGTGGGTGTCTGGCTGGTCGGGATTGACGTCCTCTCTTTTCAAAAGCATTTTTACTATTCCGTCATGTCCGTTCTTGACCGCCCACCAGAGTGGTGTCTGGTTATATTTGGCGGCCAGCGGGTCGGGATTGACGTCCTCTCGTTCCAAAAGCACCCTTACTACCCCGTCATGCCCGTTCTTGGCTGCCCACGCGAGTGGCGTCTGGTCGTAGAAGGTGTCTAGTTGGTCGGGATTGACGTTTTCTCGTTCCAAAAGCCTCTTTACTATTCTGTCATGCCCGTTCCTGGCTGCCAACGAGAGTGGTCTCCGGCCATATTTGGCGTCTGGCTGGTCGGGATTGATGCCCTCTCGTTCCAAAAGCATCTCTACGACCTCCTCGTGCCCTCTTCCAGCCGCCCAGGTGAGAGCCGTCATCCCCGTGCAATCGGCTGCATTAACGTCCCACTTCTTCATCCCCAATACAGAGGGAACTGCCTTCACGATCCCGAGAAATGCTGCTCCGTGGAGTCCCGTAAACCCCGTAGATCCTCCCGCTTCGCAAACATACAGGCCCCCGTGATCCCAGTATTGGTGTAATAACAGTAGTTGAGCAGATATATGCTTATCAAATTCATCGAGAAGCCTCAGCGCAAGTATTTTAATATTTTCCGTCATCCCCCTTATTGCATGCCTTCCCCAGTATATAGAAGCATATTCTAGAAGCGGCGTTGTCGCCGGGGCTGAGCGAAGAGTTGGCGAAAGATCCTTGATACAACTAAAATTGAGATATGTCAAGCAAACCTGAGCAATTGTTGAATGAGGACTATGGAATAGGGTCTGATCGGTTGACAGGTGCTCCTGAAGAGTAAAGTGCACCAGCCGGACTGTGGACGAAGACTCTTCGACCGTGACAAGACCTAGACAAGATGATACGAGTGTCCGTAATGCAGGAACGTCCTCCGGATCCAAATCTGCAGACCCTATCTCGACTCCCAAAGCTTCACAGAGCTCCTGGACTCGTAACGGTCGCTCCGAATACAGCACCCACATCAGGACCTTCAATCCGAGTACTGATTTATATCCCTTCTGCGATTTCAGTCGCGTTAGAGTTGCCGTATAGGCATCACTCAATCCATTGCCAAGCATCCTCTCTTCAAGTTTCTTCTTCGACGAATTGTCACCTCTCCTAGAATAGCCTCGATGTGGAGCGAAACAAGGAGGAATCTGCACACAATCGTTAGTAAGTATACATCCTTGATAGAGTGGGAAGGCGAAATAGTCCTACGTACATATCAGATATTTTTTCCAGGATAATTCTCATAATATCCACCCGTAAGTTATGGTTCATCGCTTTCGGTTCTGCATCCCTATTTAACCTCATCTTTAGATAATTTCGGATATCATCCTTGTTAGGGCTGATAGGTATCACAACCGCCTTGGGGAAATATCTTTGAATATCTTCCTTGACATGGGGCCTCCCGGTGAAGAATATTCTTGTGCTAGGGGACCCCTGAGTAATATCTCTCAGAGATTCGAGAAGCTCTGGCAGGCACTAAGGTGGGCATTCGTCCAAGGCGTCAATGCAGATGAAAACTCGAGGTAGCGAAGCAATAGCCGTCTTCAACATCCCCATCAAATCCGCAAGTTGCGGCCCTCTGCCGCCAAACTCCTTTTTCGCTTTTTGAAACGCCTCCCGTAGGTAACTTGGGGTGTCCCCTCTACCTACTAGCTGCTTCAGAACAGCTCTTATGATGTTGTTGATTGTCTGCTCTTGTTGGGATAGGAAGTCGCAGTACAAGCCTGCAACCGCGATATCCTCCTCCCCCGCTCGATCGCACAAGTTGTCAATCACCAAAGAACTAGTTTTCCTGTCTGTTAGCAGTGTTCGCTTCTTCCAAAGGATCCCACCCCTTACCTCAGATATGTCTTGCCCACTCCCGGATTCCCGGAGCAAAGCAAGACTGCCTTATCGGCACCCTCACTATCTCTCCACTTCTGAAACTCGCTCATTTCCAGAAGCCAATCCCCTACACCGTTCAACCGGTCGGTGCGCACGGCTTGATGTCTATTGTTTGGCTCTAGTAGAGAGAGCCAACGCATAATCTGGGCCTCCTCGTCGGACTTATAGAAGGTGGTGTTGAAGCTACCTATTATGTTGCCGCATTGGGTGCTGCCGTCGCCGATGGTGACCGAATGTGAAGTTTGGGCCATGATATTCTATGCAAAATGTTGGTTGAGTGTAGAAATGATGTAGCGATTTATGGGGTGACCAAGGGAGTTTATGAAGATTCAGTGACCAAGGCTGAAGAAAGCGGGGCGATGTGGCATATTGTGACACAATTACCGGTAATATCCAATCATTTCCCCCTTTGGTGAGGGCGCATGACTAATGCCAAATTTGTCTCACAAAGACTTCTGACTAGTCGCCACGAATACCAGTTAAACGTTCCCTGTAGCCTCCCCATCCTCTCCTAATCACCTCCTTTAGTACTCGAATAGTCTCCTATAAATACAGGTTCTAATGCATGTTCTAGGCTTAAAGACCCGGAAGAAGGTTAAATAGTAGCATTGTAGTTACCCAAGAAAGATTTGGCTTAGATTGCCCTGGTAAGGTGATCCTGACTGGGAGCATGGAATCGGACTTCAAACGGTAGGACGAGAATAGTATGCATGTGTCCACTTCTTTTTTGACTTGTATGGTAGTGAAATGTAGAATTATTGATAATCAAGTAGCTATCTGGTATGGTGCTATTTTAAGTAGGTTTTCGATACTACAGTGAAACCTCTGATATTTCCCACCGCAAAAACTTCCATCCCTCTAATAATTTCGTTGTTTGTAGAGCCACCATGTTTGATATATGGGAAATACCTCTCAAAATTCTATAGCTCTTAAAATTTCCAATTCTAGGGCTGCAGCTGGATCTTAATTCTAGCAAATGCCTATCTAAGAAAAGTTAGCAGGAAAATTGACCTGAAAAAAAAAAAGTGTAAGAAGAGAAAGAAGGGAGAGGAGAAGAAGACAAATGACTCCCCTTTGCAAGAAAGTCGAAAGGCGCTTTAAGGAGGATTTAGAATGATAAAAAGCCATGATGGTCACTGTAGTGAGAGTGAAGCTCAGCACCGTCAACCTTTCCAAGCAGAATGGCCCACCCACGAGTTAGCCAAGTTCAACAACAGGTGAATTGAGAAAAACAGTTGTGATGCAAGTATCAGAACTTGATGAACCAGGTGAAGTTTAATCTCTATTAAGATAAATTTCCTCCAAACGGATTCAAAGCTTCTTTGAATGCCTCGCTACATACAGCATATCATATTGATGGCAAGACCGGTATCAACATATATGCAAAGGGGTACGACCATTGGGCCAAATTGATGAAAATGAGCCTGGATGGAGGAGAGCTGCTCTAGTCAAGCTTTTATCAGATAGAGGAAATGTTGAGACTATGGATTCACTAATGTGAAGGAAAAGATATTAGTATATCCCACATGTAGAATGAGTTTGTTATTCCTGAGATTTTACAGTAATGCCTTGGTAAAGATCTAAGGTTAACCAAATACAATGTACTATAGTAATTATGCTTACGGAGGATCTTATTTGAGCTAAAGGAAGGTGATTTTGTGAGCTTGGGAATATTCTAGAAGGGGATTACCCAAAATGGAGCTATGGGGGAATTACAAAGTTCAAGCATCTACTGGACCATGGCACAGAGGCTTTTATGCTAAGTCGAACTCAGTTAAGCGGAAAGAGCATATTGATCGGATTGATGAGATCAATAGAACCTGTGACGATTATGCTGATGATGACCGCTACAACTTTGATGAAACCGGATTATTCTATCGAATGCCATCCTCTATTGGTCTTGAGATACAGGAAGCTCATGGAAGTAAAGGAGACAAAACCCGGGTGAAATATGGCTTCTGTATGAATGCAGCTGGTACTGATAAGCAAGAACCTTACATTATTGGCCATGTCCGCCACCCACGCTACTTTGGAAAGCGGCCTGCTATCCATCTGGAATATAATTTCTATTATAACAATAAAAAGGCTTGGATGACCGGAGTGATTTGGTTATATGAGCTTCAGAGGTTCGAGAAGAAGATGGAAAGACAAAACTGCCGGGTAATTCTACTGGTTGACAATTGTGCATCACATTAGAAGCCTGAATGTGATTTCAAAGCCACTCGCCTTGAGTTTCTTCCTCCTAATATGACCGCTCAGCTGCAACCTTGCAATGCCTGTATAATACAAATATTCAAGGCCAATTACTGCTACCAGTTTCTCCAATTAGCAATTCGTAAAGATGAAGAAAATAGCTCAGCAAATTGGTTCAAAATCTCACAGCTCGAGGCTATGGAAATGCCTAAAATGGCCTGGAGTCTGATTACTCCATCTACGATCGAGAATTGTGGGAAACATGTTGGACCTATTGGTATGTTTGGACCAGGCCTGCCAGTGGAACATCTCAGTAAATCCTTTCCTACTATTTGTAACCAGCTTCTGACTATCGCGAGATTCCCAGAGGGGGATCCAGTGATACTGAAAGAACAGGGAGGAGAAGCGTCGATGGAAATCTCTACAAGAGATATAACAAAAGTTAAGAACTAGTAAAGTGACCTTTCAACTTAGAATATTTAAAGTGAGGGTTCCTGTGAGGCTTTAGAGTCCGAATCCTTAAGGGATCTTGAGCTCTTTAAATACAAAAAAGTAAATCAGAACCAATATCCTGTCCTAATGAGAATGCTAAGCTACACTAAGGTAGAAGCGAAAACAACTAAGTCCTAAAACAAAGGTATAGATACGACAGGATATAATTAACAAAACAAGTAATGGTATCAAACAAGTAAGGGATCGCTACTAATGTACCAAACCGGTGGTACATAGTAGGAAGCATAGGGTTTCCCAATTAGGTACAAGGAACAAAAGGTAGTAATAAGCGAACTAAGGAAAGTACTACCTAATAGGAAACTATAACAATAGGAAGGTACAGAGTAAGGAATAATTCGTTACTGGGAAATCCTAATAGACAATATCCAACGTCATGTTAAGAAATAAATAGTGATAAAAGTAGATTCCGTTACACTATTGGTCCCTGTGCAAACCTTTATCAACAGCGACAACGCCTTCTTCTACAGCATTCCAACCAGTTTTTCCTTTGTGCAGATTTTTTCAGAAGTATGTTACTACAATTGAGTCCTAATAAGTCTTCCTTTCACTTATATTTTATTTATATAGAGCAACTTGTCCGGTCTCTTGAGCACAATTTCAGAACCTTACACATACATGATTATATGTCAATTTATAGGGTTCTCAATCCCGAATCAGAAAAGGGACACAGAGTTACAGGCGAGTTGACTGATGAGGAACTCATAGCCAGGGTGTCACCGCCTCCAGGGTGGTGGCGGGAATCAATAGAGTAACGATACTATCTCTATACCAAAGTGCGGTATCTAATGAGACTAAGTACTACAGGCTTAGACACAGTTGTTATAACAAACTTCTGACTATATCGCAACTACTAAGTAGTGGCTAATAGCTATGTAACCGGTACGGGTTACTGTTTGGTTTCGAGTATTGGTTGATACTTAGTAGGTTTTATGATTGAGTTTGATACTCATGATGTTTTATGTTTGGTTTCGTGTATCGTTTGATACTCAGTATGTTTTATGATTGAGTTTGATACTCATGATATTTTATGTTTGGTTTCAAGTATTGTTTGATACTCAGTATGTATTATTTATTGTGTCAAGGTATCGTTTGATACTTGATATATTTTATGTAATGTTTCAAGGCAACCATTTTGGAAGCTTTTATAGTTATTGTTTACAAGGCTCCGGTCAGCCTGACAAGTGTATTTAAGACCTGCTATTCTCCGGACTTAGAGAGGGCAGACTTCGACAGACAGAGTTTTCAATATACCTAGTTGAACAGTTACTTCTTCAGTTCGCTTCGAGGAACCATTAAGGCCAAACATACTTAGCTATTAGGAACTACTTGGTAGTTGCGATATAGTAAGAAGTTTGTTGCAACAACTTAGTCTAAGCCTCCGGTATTGGTCTCGTTATATACCATACTTTGGTATGGAGATAGTATGGTTACCCTATCGATTCCCGCCACCACCCAGGCGGCGGTTACATTTTTTTAACTTCAACAAGTTACCAAAATTGAAGAACACCAGGAACATAGTAGGAGCCAACCTGCCAAGAAGAAGGTTCAACAACGAGCTAGAGACGAATAGGGATGATTTGTCAAAAGACCTACAAAGAAACAGTTCTCAATAGACGAAGCAGCTAGGGAACTAGCCAGAGACAGCACACAACGAGATCTAGCGGAATCAGCAACAGAATTAGTGAAAGTAGCGACAGTCACCCTCGGTGGGTTCTCTGACTCTCCACAAAAAGGATCAGCCAGCAAAGCCCCAGTAGCGGCACTAGCAGGCGATCCAGATAGCTCAAGCAGCAGCAGCAGGGACCCTGACAACATGTCTGACCATGGTGAAGGAGCTGGTGGATCAGCACCTTCCCCAGTACCAGTGCCTTTACCAAGGCTTAGTATTAAGGTACTATCACCAAAGAAATTCACTGGTGATGGCGAAGACCTCAAACCAGAGGTATTTGATAGATGGGACAACTCAGTCCAACTCTACCTACGATTGCACAATGTATCTCAGAACGCTGCAGGAGCAGGCAACAACTGGATTCTCTACACAGAAGGACCAGCACAACAAGCGGCATTCCAAGCAGCAGAGCGATTTGGAGAAAACCTCATGAGGGACATACTAGTAACCTACCTCAGGGAACGATTCCGATCATCCAAGTATAAGGATGATACCTATCAGAAGTTTCACAGCATCAGGCAATCCTGGAATGGTGTCACAAACGGTGACTAAGCAAGGCAGACTTTCACAAGACTAATAATTATTAGTCGTCGGTTTGTTATCTTTCACACTATGAGATCAGTTGACTCATACGTTTTCACATGACGACGCAATAGCGCGTCATTGGTTTGGTGTTATTGGTTGATATTTGACATGACGCACGATTGTGGTCATGTGGTTTATGTATTTCGCACATGACTCATAGTTATGAGTCATGGGTTTTACGCATGTGACCCCGTTAGGGCACATGACTTGTTTT
>Ga0307507_10006776_pt1 | contig 17194 bp, 14 predicted proteins | sample 7_EM_MG_FD_207223 | JGI IMG/M metagenome (GOLD analysis project Ga0307507, IMG submission 207223) | Populus trichocarpa ectomycorrhiza microbial communities from riparian zone in the Pacific Northwest, United States - 7_EM | ecosystem: Host-associated > Plants > Roots > Unclassified | place...
TCTACATTATTTTGACTCGATTTTGTCTTTGAAATACTCATAAAATATCGTTCCAGCTCGTATTTATATGACTCGACAGCTACCCGTCGTGGAGTTGTTGAGGTTGAAATAAAAAGAAACATACCCCGGCCCTGAAATTGTCTTACCCACGCCACATTGGCGGCAACCCGCCTACACGTCTTATTTCGCTCTAGCGCGATTTCCAGTTTTCCCAGTTTTTACGGTATCCCTTGGGCGGATGAGTCTCAAACTTGACGCATGTTTTGTGCGACCAGAGCAAAAAGGAGACTAGCCGAGTAAGCAAATGATCGACAACAAGTCTAAAAGTTCAACTCATACGCCAATAGCGGACTCCAGATGATACCGTATGAAACATTTTTTGCGGGGGAAATAAAGACGGTGGGAACAATAAATTGAAGATAAGGATACCTGCTTTCCCTTCTTTTCTAGTGGAAACCGGCATCAAGCACATTTACGCATTTCAAGTTTTCAAGCATGCATGACATCCTTTGGGACCACCATGAGCGGATGGAAGATGGTAAATACTATAGCATGCACCTTGTTGTATGTGGCTTAGTTAGTTTTCCTTTCATACTAGTGTGAGCGTCCTCTTGCTACGGTTTAGATGTAGAGTTGTAAGAGCTGGCCGGGAAGGCCGGGTTGGAAATCTTTATATAAAAGCTGATATCTATGGGCGTTTTCAACAGTCCCACCTCCCACTAGCTCCTCTGCGCACTCGGCACCAGTTTGAAATTGGTAGATAAGGAAGCAATTAGCAATAGTAATATCAAGAAGCCAGAAAATGGAAGCCAATTTCTTTGTAAAGTTAACTTAACTGTGTAAAATAATAGAAATGATACTGATTAGTAATATCAACACTGGATTTGTGCAAATTGTGATCATCAAGTATTAAAAGAATAGGAGCTGCTATCAAAAAACTACTACTAAATATAAGTCTTATGAAGGGTTTCACTTATACTAATCAAGTATGGTTTGTTTCTCTTTCTCGTAACTATCTTTTAGATTATGAATTATATGATTAACAGAGGAATCTGACTTCTGTTCTGCCCTTTAGTAGCACTTATGGTTTCATTTAGCTCAGTCGCCTGACTATTTACCGGACTATTAAAGCCGAAATTTCATAATTATTTTATTAGCACTCAAACAGCACTTAGGAAATCTTACTATTTGTACTCATGCAGTAGAAAAAGCTCCTACCAATATGAGTCTTGATCTTTGAAAGGTTTAGAAAACATAATAAGATCCTGTTTTTTGATTATGATCTGAAGTCATGCTGTTTCACCAGTCACATGTTATCACTCACATTTTAGTAATATGCACTTCGTAATATCCACGGAGCTCGTAGTACCCGTGTATTATATCTCACCTACGTTTCTAGTACCATACAGCCTGCCGCAGTAAAACAAAGGATCTGTGAGCGACGAAAGGGCTTCTAGGTATTTGATCTGAGCGTTCAGTATGCTCGGGCTAATTGAGCAACCGTGTTTCTGACCATTCATTTTCATATTTTCAAATTTTATTTTTTTGCAGCGAGTTGTATGTTCACGCTCCTATATGGTCCCCACATGGACAGTTGCTTGTTATACCATACAAACCCCTGGTAATCATCGATTATCACTCGGAGATCTGTTTTTGCCACTTGTTGAAAATATTTGATGCGGAGGTAATGATTTACGGTTAGGGTTTTACGCAGCGGAGAGGAATGGCTTAGGTGGAGACACAATGTTTGTATTATGCAGATGGAGATCATGATTGATTGTATTGTGTTGAAGAAAGGAAAGACATGAGGAAGAAGTGAGGTGGGAGAAGAAAGAAGGTAATTAAGAGAAAGAAAGAAAAAGAGCAGGGAGGAAACTAAGAGAAACAGACAGGGGTGTGACAGCATTTTCTTAGCTTGCACGTCCTTTCACTAGTGCGCACATATACCAGTGCGGCCTTGTAGTGCGGGCACATCCCGCACATCCCGCACATCCCGCATCAAGTGCGGCCATAACACTGCAATTTCCGACACCACTCGCTGGCTTCGTTGCGGCGACAGAGATTATTTCAGCTATTTTTAGACACCTCCGTTGAAAGGACAGGAACAATCTAACTGCGCGGGGTTTCTCGATACCTCTGACTTCATCCGTTTTTATCTAATAGGATTTCTTCGTCAGCTGTACCCTTGCAGTGTTCCTCCCAGTATGATATCACTGTCCCAATCACTCCCCACTCAAGCATATCACAGCGCCTATTCTAGGACCGGAGCCCACTCCAAGCCACAAATATCTCCCCGCAATGGTTAGTAAAGGAGGATCAAACTGCTCAATTACAGAGTCACCCCGTCCGAGGGGTTTTGTAGACACTTGAGTCTCAGGCACCACCGCACCTTCTGCATTCTTTGCGGTATGCTGAGGTGAAGCTATGGAGTTATCCTCGTGTCGTAGTTTAGTGCAATACTCACACAGCCATTACTCAGACATTCCAGCATTTGCAACGGGGTAGTTACCGCATCCTGGGAGCTGGGAACAGAGGGACCCGAATTTCAGTCTGCCTGTCCTGGAGGTTGGGCGAGGAAGGGCTACGAATCGCAGTCGATCTAGTGCCTGGAGGGGCGGCGGCTACCCAGGCGCTTGCAAGAAGGAGGGGGAGAAGATGACTAGCCTTACCGACTTATAGGTTCTTTTGATTTCTGAGAATGTGCAAGCACTCCCGCCACAAGGATCACGGAAAGATGCCTCACTCCGCCGGGCCGCTCCCTCGGCAATAACCCGCCCTCCCAACCTGCACGACCCGACAGCTAGCAAGTCACGATCCTCTCCGGCCCAGCCCCCTCGGTGGTCTCCCCATAGGCCCACTAGTGCTCCAAGGCCATGGTGAATGCTAGAAAATCCCGGGCAATGAATGACCTCCCGATATCGCTCTCTCGAAATCCTAGAATCCCTTTCAGAGCGACGTCACAAGTCGGAAAATGGGGACTGGAGCGCTACATACCCTTCCTTTATTCCTTCTGGCACTATGCGTCTGGTGAGTTACCCACTCAGTCTGCTCACCAACAGGACGCCATCGAGCTATTACGATCCTGCGCCGACAAAGCTTGGCTAGCTTTAAAAAAGACCCTTTACCTCCCTTCCCTACTCAGGAGAGATAAAATTTAGTCATCGAAATTTGGAGAAGATTCATTCATCTTACGGATTGGGCCATCGCCCGAAATAGATTCCAGGCCAACTGGAGTCTTGGAAAAAACATCAATTTTTGGACTAGAGTTACTGAGGTGTTCGCTGACTAGTCTATTTTGCTATGAGCCTATGTGTGTCAAGGTTGCCTTAAGTTGGATGCATCAATACCACATTTACTAGTCAAATTCGACCCGCCGCTAGTGACAGCTAATCCGCATCAAGTTAACAGCTCCATATCCAATGATACTTTGTAAAATTGGTTCATACGTACTTGTACAACAAGTGGAAAGCCGAAACAAAGTTTACGCATGAATAAAAAAATAAAAAAAGGGTTGAAGTGAAGAAATAGAGGGGAAAAAGCACATCAAGCTGCGGAAGCGTCTATAATATCAACGCAGACATTGAAATCATCTGCTTCATCCAACTCCCCAATCTTTAGTTTGTAAGGTGTCGCGTTGCTTGTGTTGTGATTTATGGATTTTATGTTTGGGGGGGAGGGTTGCAAGACCGGTCTGCGGGCGTGGTGCGGTCTGGGCTAGGGCCGTATTCACATGGTATCATAGTGATTTCGAGGATGGCCATGGGAGGAGGATTTATTTTGTTATGTGTGTGTTGCCCGGTATGGGCGGTTAATTGTGGTGAACTGCTGTTTTCTGGCCGGGCAGTCGGGCCCTGTGGTGGGGTTACTACATGCCGCGCGGGTGGTATCGTACTTTCCATATGTATGATACTGCGGGATACGGGAGGCGGGTTGAGTTGGCTTACCTCGGGAATGTAATGCCGTAGGTGGCCGTATACCCGGGTGGGTGATGTGGTTTTAGCGAAATCAGAACCTTTTTACCTTCGTCATTGGGAATGGGGTATTTTCCCAACTTGTCTGGTCTTTATATTAACCTTATTCTGGGCTGGTTCTCACTAGCGGCGGGTCGAATTTGACCAGTAAATGCGGGTATCTCGCAATGCCTTCCTCGCTCTTATTACAGCATGGGGACTATATGAATCTTGGTAATCACGTATAGACTTCTGTTCGTCATTCCGTGGAGTTCTTCACCTTATTACATCTAGTAGCTTTTTGGAACTGTAGTCATGATCCTGGCCTTCGATGCCCCGGTCCGACCAACCCCTAAACATTAACATTGGTTTCATCCAAGAGATACCGATACCGTCCTCCTCCTCTGTCCAGGATAACAACATAATATCCAGAACCAAATCTCTAGTGACCGCTGTTGAATCGAGGTAACTAGTTACAAGACACAATTGAGGGCAATGGGTGATCGGATTCGAGACACTTTCTCGGGGACACCGCTGTGGTGCCGGCCTGCACGCGTGGTTGGGGGGCGGGTCGGTGGGTATGACATGGTTTGGTCCCCTGGGGGCTAAACAAACTGTTATACGCAAGTTACGCCATTAGATAGGGTTTCATGGTTGGACTGGGCTGACGAAACCGGGCTCACAGTCGATCACTCGTGTGATTTGGATCTATCATAGGAAAAAAGTGAGTAAATCAATTTTGCTATGATATGGTATGTATGTATGACATATGCTACTGGCCGACCGGGAGATAATACTCCACCGAGTGAGATGAAGAAAACAATCAAAAAAAAAATAAAAAAAAGGAAATCCTGCCAACCGCACACCTAATTCATAGATGAGGAGATAATGAAGAAGGAGGGAAGAAGGAGAAACCGCTAAACACAAGCCCACACAATATTCACAGGTACATCACATCAAAAATGACTAGCTAACTCCAAGAATAATCATCGCCCCTCCACCGCTCCTCTTCCCTCCTCCTCCAACGACGCTCGTCGGAGGCCTTTCTAGCCCGGTCTCTAATCCTCGCCATCTCCACTTCTAACTCGCGTTCTGTGAAATCTGACACTTCGGGTGTGTCCGCGATGAGGGTGCCGATGCTTTCCCCCAACCTTTCTTCCAAGGCTGCTGCCGAGGGGCCTGAGCGTGGTGGGGTAGGCGAGAGGCCATGAATTGGGTTCGCTGGTACGGTAACGGCGTTGAAAGAAGATATCGTGGATGGGATGGAGGCCATCGACATCCTTGAAGCGGAGTAGGGCCTTGGCAGTGCTACGTCAGAACGGTTGCCGTGGGCAATGCCCCAGGTGGAAAACAGGATTGACGGGGTAGGGTCCAGAGGGGAGCCAAGAGCAGGTGTCCGAATTCGTGGCGTTGTAGCGAATTTTGGTACTGTGGATTGCGGGCTTGAGTTGATTGGTTGGGGTAGTAGTGGTGGTAGGGCTGCCTTCTTGGTACTATCCTCAGGGACGTCAAGTTCTAACACACTTCTTCCACTCCAGGATCCGCGGTGGAAAGGTATCGGTAGGTCCATTGGAGTTGTACTTTCAGCACTGTCTCTCGAGGATTGTTTTCCTTTGCCCTTCGAGCTCCTAGGTCTTCCTGTGAAACTACCGAACGCTGCTGAGCGCGGTGGATCTGGAAGCGGTGCCATGTTACTTGAACTCTTGCTTAGAGTCCTTCTGGACCTGCTGGTGGGATCGTATTGCGTTGAGATGTGCACCGTAGGATTACTGCAGGAGTATGTACACGAAAGAAGAGAGCTGGGCTTCGCTGAGGGGATGTTTGCCCTTGCAAGGGCTGCTACGTTCGGGTATTTTCTGTCTATTAGGGTAGTTGCTACTCGCGGTGGAGGGGATAACCCAAGGAGGTTCTCATAATTGGGCGATAGATTTTGCGCCACCGGCGTTTCGTCTGTGGCAAGAGATATCGCTGAGGAATTGGTATCCAGTCTAAGGGACCATGGGGGAGGGGTTCCCGGGATGACAATTCGTGTCAGCTTTCGCCATTCTGGCACACTTCTGCTATGGGTTAGAGTCCTGTTCTCTCTTGGTGACACTGCGCCGCTCGCTCGGTCGGCGTATAAATCGTTGGAGAGGGCATTCCCAGTCATCCTCTCAATTTTACCAACAGTCGGAATTACCGGTACGGCCATACTCTCGTATATGTCCATGTCCAGTGTTTCTCGAGAATGCCGAGTGTGATAACCAGGGCCTACTCTAACCGCGTCTCCGGCTCTCCAATTGACAGATCCGCGCTCCCTCTGAGACCCATCCTGTACTATCTCTCTCACATTATGCGATGATATTTTTGACTCTCCAGTCATTATTGCGGCTGGAGGCTGGAACCTAGACACCCCTGTTTCCCTGTTTCTCGAGAAAAGGCTACCGAAAAACCGTCTCCCAGTCTTTAGCGCATTCACATTATCCCCCTCGTTTGTCTCCCTCACAATGCTACCACTAGCCCCCATCTTACTTGGCCCGTTCTTCTCCTGTTGTGATAACCGCCGGTGCTTCCGTTGTTTGTAGGCTCGAACAAAGATAATGACTGCTCCAACAAAAGTTATGAGAACAAGTAACGAAATGACCACAATAGACGGCAAGATGGCTTCTGGGAACACTGACGAGGAGCCCGAAGTGTAGTCCGGACTGTAAGGTGGCATGATTTCTCCCTATCCTTCTTCCTCTGGACTCTCGGAGGGGGGTGGAGAGTAGAGGTGCGTCTATGGGCCCTTGACAGTCGTCGTCTTCTGGTTGGCCGAAGGTGTTGCGGGTGGACCCTTCCTACCTCTACTACTGCGCCCGAACAGCAATTAGGCCGTGAGCAGTAGCCGTTGCTACAGGCGGCTGAGGTTGTCGTAGGCGTTGAATGTAGGGATGGCGAACGAGTTTGCGTGGTCCTGGTACGTCTTGAAAGCGCACCAGCAGAGGAGCTAGAGCGGCTTCCAGGCGGCATTTGGCTTTCACCAGCTCAACCAGGCTGGTTCAAGAAAAAAGACAAGAGGGGAGGCTGTAAGTGATAGGCAAAAGGGAAAGGAAATATTTCCTCAATCGAGAGAGTAAAGTAAGATAAAGGCTAGACCGATAAGGTGTTCATTTCTATAGACTATTCAGTTGTAAGTTGCGGATTTTTTTTTTTTTTTGAAGTGGGCTAAAGGAAAGGACGGGCGCACCAAGCGGGGTAGGTTGGGTTATTATACTCGAGTACTACAGTTAATTGATAGAGAGAAGAAAAGAAAAAAAAAAGAAAATAAACTTCTCCGCTGTTGTTGCTACTACTCGAGTACTGCAAATACAGACGGGCACGCGGAGTAATGAGACAGAGTAAGAAGGGAAGGGCGGGGCAGGGGACACAACAGGATATCTATAGAAGATGGGGCGTGCGTCTGTATGTCTATTATACCATACCTTATTTATTTGAGGGCGGTTCGATCATCAGCATTAGCAGCAGCAACAGCTATATCGGACTATAATACAAGACTTAATAGATTACTGCAGTTATAACGCGCTCACCTTAAAGAGCGGAGGACTCGGTACTTTCTTTCTTTCCGCCCGGCAGGTGCGGGAAAGGAAGGAACTTCAAGGAAACAGGCACAAAATGGATCTGCTGCACAGGGACGGGGGCAACAGTGCGGTGTTATACATACCTAAAAGGCTGTAAGCTTCCCATCGGTAAGGAAACCGAGGGTTAACATATTCTGCAAGTACCTGTACTTGTACAATGAAGCATCTACTTGAAGTTTTTTTTTTATATTTCAAGGGGGGTAGGTGGGAACGAGTGGAAAGTGGAAAGCGTGGACATCCGGGAAAGGGGAGAGAAAGCGAGATGGGAGGGATTGCAGGTGGATGAGGTATCGGCACTGTGCTAGTGCCTCCGTAGTGCATAAGGAAGCGAGTATGAGGATGTGAAGAGGGGTTGGAAAATAGCAATGTCATCTGCACCCCCTTCTAAAAAAATTAAAAAAAGGGAAATCGATGACGATATCGCACTTCCTTCATCCATTCACTCATAATCTCAAGTACAGTACAGTACTGTATGATGTCTTCCTCGAGACAAAGGGCAGAGGGTGCTTCTCTCCAGTTCAGTCTACCAAAGTTTGGTTGAGGTATTATTGAAGACTGAATTGCAGGGTAGTACAGTGCTGAACAGCGCATCGACCAAGATTTTTTGTGATAAGGATAATAGCCGCATCGCATCCGCATCCCCACCCCCTGTTGAAACCGTGCACACCATGCAAGAGCTCACTTACGTCCGAATTACTCAGTACAGTACTCGAGTACAGTACGTACACAGCAAGGCAGAGGCCGGGGGATGGATCGGAGGCTGATGGAACCCGATTTAATTCACTTTTTTTGAAGATTAAGTTGTTGCGGTTGGAATTAGAGCACTGGGGTGGAAGGGGGTATTGTGTTGTTGACTAGGGGAATTCTGGCCCCCAATGCCCGTGAGTCTAACCCACCAATCTGAGCGACGCAATATCACAAGGGTACGAAAGGATAATAGCTTACAAATCAGCCCTATCATTCGTATTTAAAATAGATAGACTAATCTGCCCTTTGTCAGAGCATGCTGTGATATGGGGAGTGTCAGCGACGACACCCACTTCTTCATTCTACTCGAGTACGGTACATCCTTTCGTTTATCCTAATCTGCCTGCGAGTAGCGTTGAGTGGGAGCTCTATGGGGAACTTTTGGCAAAAAAGAGTTTAGAGTTTGGGGTGCGATGTAAGGTAGGCCATCGTATTCTCCAGAATGGGAGGCTTGTTCGTGCATTAGCTCAAGAGTGTTTTACTGTGCGCTTCTCTTCTTCACTTGCCATTTATTTTAGGGACTTAGTGAGTGCCGCGCCCCTCATCGCTTGTGGTGGGAATTTGGAAACTCGGAGCGAACTCTTGTTCTCTCCTCCCTTTCTCCGATCCCGGGAAAGAAAAGTGTCCTAACCCTAAAATCGTGCAAATACATAACGAGTAAGGAGTCCCGGACATGAATGAAAAAATGGGGCGGAGGTGGAGTACAACAGCTTTTCGATGCTTCTTTCCAGCCATTTGACTAATCCTGGGAACATCGCGTGCTACCCATACAATAAAATGCTCCGGCGCCAACGCTTACTATCGCAATCTTCTTAGGCTGTTTACTCGTTATCAAATCGTGGACATTTCCGAGGCCCATTATTGCACTTAGAGGCGTGCTGGGGATTGTCAGGTAGAGTGAGTGTGATGGACAAGAAGGTCCTGACAAGCTGCAAATGCCGTCGATATATTTTCCGCCTTTTTCTCTTCGTGCTTTGTTCCACCCAGATATCCTTGTTCGTCAGGAATCGCGATACTTCTTTCCATAAACCACCCCCAACCTCACTATTTGAGGGGACTGTTTCGTTCGCTCAGCCACGGAATGGCGGCAAAAGAAAACATGATTGGCACATGGGGCTTAGTGGCAGCATGTGTTGGATGAACCATGGTACAGAAAAATTCAAACAGAGGGTGAGTTGATAGCTAGGATACCCCCGGTCAGCTGACCTAGACACTCGGAGATAAGAATACTCCTAATGGTATCAAACGAGCATTCCTATCGTGCCGTACCAAACTACTGGCACGGTGCGAGCGGTCAAAGCATCGGATGACATTTTGGCTAAGTGCCTCCGGTCTCCCTTCCGTCACCACCGGACTCGGTTCTTCAAGATGATGGGTGGTGCTGTGATGTAATGAGGGGTTGTTGACCCTGGAACGGTGGTGGGGAACCTGGCCCATGATCAGTAATGATATTTGTGTGGGAGTGGTTGCACGGCAGGCGCATTTTAGGTTTCTGGATCAATATTAAATCTCTGGTTAGCTAAAGGGCGTCTAGAGGAGGACTGGGATTGCTTGGGGGGAGGGGGAGGTTACTGAGGATATGAAGTCCGGAGTCTTGAGATGAACCAACGCTACCCTGAATGGTTCATAGGGTACTTGTACAGCAAAACCTGGTGAAATATAGTATCAGGCTGTCAGCGGGGCTTAGCCCGTTAGCCCAGGATAGCTTTAGTTTAACAAGTTATCATAATCGAATCGGGAATACCGGTAAACGAGATTCAGCACGTCCTGAGGGCTGATCTTATACTCTGTCGGGAAAACGCCAACTCTTCTGCGGAGCTTTTATCTATGGACCCTGAGGTTACAGTGCTAAGAGATAGTGGGTTTCACAAGCTTAAACTGTATTGGCGTCATCTTGAATATTTCGTCTTCCTAGTCTTTGCTATCCCGTCACCGTGCAATTCGTTTCCTCCTCAAATTCGAATTCTAGGCTGCGCCGGTTGGATATCAACAATATCGGCCGGCATAGATCAAGTGATAACTTTAGTCTGCTATTAAATTCCAAATATTGCGGCTACTAAAACCCTTGAATAGATTGTAAAAAGAGGGGGTGGTGCCTAGGTGGGGCAGGGGGGGGGCACAATCGATTGTCGAGTGTTTCCACCCTATTGTTACTGGCAGTGCTGGCACCCGACCTGTGGAGCCTAGAATCCGAATTTGGGGAGGAAATTTTTTTGAGGGTGACGTGATAGTACTGTACTAGTACACTGGCACCAGAGGAGTTTGGAAACTGCTGCGTGATCACATTTTTGGCAGGAACGTTCAAGGCAAAAGTTATGAGCCATAGAGCCCATTGCCCACAAGAAGGTGTTTGGGTAGATAATAGGTAATTATTGGCTCTTTTGACTTAGACTTTCATTGGCTGTTGGGCAAATAATGCCGGTATTGACTTACGAAGGATGGTCTTAATTCCCCTTTGGTGAATCAAAAATTTTCAACAAGGATGATTTGACGGCGGGGCCGAAGTACAGTGCTGTACAGTCCCGGTTTCTTCAATTCAGTGTATCAAGAGCCCCCACTTTTCGTTACAGAACGGGTAGCATACCGTAGATAGTTACAAGTACCCCTATGGCAATCAGCCGAATTACCGTAGGCTCTGGCCATGTTGAGACCGTTGCCAATGAGGTGGCTTGCAGGATTATACCACTTTTGGAGTAAATTCGGATCATCTGGGCAGCACAACCCGGCTCTCTACCTAATTCACAAGAGAAATGAGGTTTGATTGCCCGTTCGCTTTGATGCTTTTTCCTTTTTTCTTCCACGTAACTTAATGGCTCAAAATCAATTTTATCCACCCCCCACTTGGCAACGGTCTATATGGCCAGAGTCTACGGCACACCATTCACCCCAGCTAATGCCTCGGGAAATGTCGCCAATTCACTCACTACAGTATTGTCTGACATTTGTGAGCACAACTGCTGCCCTTATTGCACACTCTCGGATCCTTGCAGCAAGGCTAGAATTTGGCGGCATCCAATATCTTGGTGGTTGTGTTCACAAACGTCAACCCACAACGAGCCCAAGGATAGGAACCTATTAGCCGGAACAGAGGGGGATATATTTGGCTGGTTAGCCTTGAATAACTTTTCCATAACTTCTTGCTGGGCTCTTGAGATCAAATTTCTCACACCTAAATAAGCCCCCCTGTTCCAGAAGCAGACTGCCCTACCCTTGCGAACTACAGGCCTATGTCCACTAACCCGAATCTTCCTTTTTTCCATCCCTCTTCATGTTTTACAAATCACAACCCCTAGTTTTGACAATAGTAGCTCCTTTCCTATTCAACATCACGGCCAATGCCGTGAATATGCCCTTACCTAGGGAGCTGTGTTTTGGCGCACTTGTTAAGGTGATGGTAGGGATACCGAGGTATCATAGTGTGAGCCTGGGGAGGAGGAAAAAGAGATCACTGGTAGGCTTGGCCGGAACCCTCGCCTGCGTATAGTTACATGATGAACTCGAGGGATTAGTTACAGATAGCCTGATATTCCGTTCCGTTTGACGCACCAGGGTGAGAAAATTATTTTGAGGTTTGGTTCGGGTGGATGATGAATTCGAGTGATATTGCAAGTAAGTCCGGGTGGAAAACTAGGTTTCCATCCCGCAATTAAGGACAGGTTCCCAACGCAGGGGGAATGAGTTACAGGTACCTCAGAACTGCGGAAAAATTGAGAATCGTTTATGAGGAGGGAACATCCCCATTGCTCAAGGCTATCCTACCCTACACAACTCTCACACATGGGCATTCTCTCTGACACTATCACCTTCTTCACTCCAACCCCCACCTTTCTGGTCGACGCTACCCTGCTTAGTTTGGCTACACATACCGACACAGAAATTGTTCGTACACTGGTGGGCTACTGCAGGGGGCTGGAACAATCGAACCACCCCAGGAGGTTAGAGTTTCTCTCCCAGTAAAAGTCTGTTATATGTTTCTTCTCCCATGTCTCGGGGGAGGGTCGAGGGTAAGCTTTTTCGGGGCAATACCCTCTTTTGGCCAAAGGCAGAAATTCTGAATGTCTTAGTATGATGTACTCGCGGTAGGGGTAAAGTATTGGAACAAACTGGCAAGATGGCCAATGCAAGACTTCCCTCATTCAGATCCCAAGATGCCCAAGAAGGAAAATAACCGCCATTTTTTTTTTGTTCCTCGCACAGAAATTTGCCTCCCTGTTTGTTCCAATACTTTACCCCTACCGCGAGTACGACTATTCCAATTCTTAGGGTAGCTGAGAAAGTATGCGCAGTCAACATAGCTAAAGAAAGAGCAGTATGGAGATAGTTGTGTCCATAAGAGTATCCGGAAGTGAGACGGGGTTCACTTGTCAGGTAGTTGTGTAACAATGGCCCTATTTTCAGATACAGGTACCAAGGGAGATAGTCTGGTACACGTATCTGACAATAAGTATCTGAAAATACGGTTATTATTGCATTACTGCTGAACTAGCGGAAAATTTTTTGTCTCATTTTCATTTATAGTACCTGGGTAGGGACCCGAGCGCTTTATGCAAGATTCAAATAGGGCAGGGGTTAGTTTGCTGGCCATCTATTCCTATCCTGCAAGAAAGCATCTCCACAGGTACCTGTACTTATTTCCAATATGAGTGCGAAAGTTGGAAACCAGCTGCAACGTCCATGGTTCCCGGGCTTTCGCCCCGAACTACTTGTACGCGGTATTAGGGCGATACCACCTAACTTATATGAAACTGTGGGGGCATCATAGTTTCGAGGTGCCAATTGGGCCAAGTTTGGAGGAGGTGGGCGGGACTGGACTGGGTTTGTATGGGCTGGGGTAGTCGATTCGAGTCTAGTGGTGAGGTGTAAGAGATAGATTATGGTTCTGGATCATTAGATGCTGCGGCGAGCGGCCGCAGTGCGGTGTGGTAGGACTTCGGTTTTCGGGAACTACTATCACCGCCACCATAGCGGTTCAAAAGCAACTATGGTAGTAGTGTACCATAGCTGTGCCAGCTATCTTTGATTTGCCTCCGGCTCCACTAGGGCAGGAGGGCAACATTGACGGAGGGGGGTGAAGCTCAAGACAAAGCACGAATCTACAAAGTTTTGAGACCCCCTTCTAGGAAAGTTTGAACGCCCACAACCTCTATCCCTGGTTATATCATGTATAGCACTATTTGCTCTCCTCCCTTCCTACCTCTCTCTCACTTTCTAAAATACGGTTTCTAGGGGATAATACAATACTTGTCTACTCAGTTTAGTTCATTAAAGCAAAACAAGTCAATGATGAGCATCTTGTATGTCGCGCAAGTTCGGAAGTCTATCCGTTTATCAAAGGGAACATATTCTGCTGGTATGCTAGGGCTTTTTGAAGCTGTGCGAACGGATATTAAGATAGGGCGGTCTTGTATTCACATATGTGCACGGGGAATGATCATGAGTTGTTTCAGCCAGTGCTCTGCCTAGTGGTCCGACTTCCGGCATTCGACCGAGCGGGGCTTCTGACAGAGAGATGCACCCACCCGACAAAAGTTTCAGTGGTCTGAGGTTGCTATCGCTTAAATGGCTAAGGTGGGACAATGAGCTTCGTTCTACATTTGTTTCCCAAATGATGACAGCTTACGATCAACTACCGCATTATCTGGTGGTACCAGAAATGCCGCGATTGCTAGAGCTTCGGTAGATAGAAAAGCGATTTGCTCCCACGTGGCGCTATGAATCTTCAGCCGCACTAGGCGAATGAAATGATTGAAAGCCGCACTCAGGATTCACTCAACTTTCTCGTGACGACGTCTATCAACACTAGAGACCTTGTATCATACCGGTACCGTAGTACTCGAGTAGTGAAGTGAACTCTAAATTAATGAGCCACTACGTTATGACAAATATAGAAAATAAAACTGGGATGAATTAGTTATTTGACTATCACTCGCTCTCTTTTTTATATTGGCTTGTCCGACCACCCCCTCTAAATTACGCCACATGCAGATCCTTCTTGTTTCTTAGCGCCCTTTCTATCACAGGGTCCTATAAGGAGTTATGGAACAGTAATCAAAGGTTAACTAGCTAAATGTATTCCTGTCTGCCTGGGTTGATAGGTTTATAACCGGATAATGCTGTGGTGGTGCGGAGGAGCAAAAATAAACGTCAGAATCGATGACTGATCATATCGCGTGGTCAGTGATATTTTTGTGATCTAAGTGCTGGGCTTCGGGCCGCAGCTGCGACGGGAACCGGGAGGCCCAAACAACGGAGAATTAAAGACTGAGATATAAATTGAAAATTGAAATGCACTACTACTAAGAGTAGCAGAATTAGAAAATGGAAACATCTACACTTCGCTATACTCTCGGTACGGGGGCGGAGCAAAGTGCCTGGCATCAAAAATCAACCCTCGCCATGACGGAAATCTAGTAACGCATGAGCCGCGCTAACAGCAAAGCTTTCAGAGTATGTGGGGTGCCGACCTTGGGTTGTGCTTCGTTGCTATATCCCTCCTAATGAGGATCATATGTCTTTAGGGGGGGTTAGGGATTGTGGGTGTCAGATACCATTGAAGGTAGTGCTAGGTTCTAAATCTTATTTGGTTGTTACACGCCTCCCTTGTCCAAATACGAGTGATCTATTATGATACCTCACGGAAATGCACAATACCGGTATCAGATAAATTGCTTAGTATTCCCCAGTATCTGCATGAGGTTAAGGAGATAATTGTATGGCGATGAGAAACAATAGAGACCACACTGAAGGCGGTTCGAGCCAAAGCGCAGCATACAGCACCACGACATCTCGCTCGCTTCCAATTAACTCCTCACCCTACCACTCCCCTCTCCGTCCGCCCACCCCCGCTCCTACCCCCACCGTGGAGCCACCTAAGCCGGCAAGAAACTAACGTGGTTGTGATCCCTAAATGCCCTCATTAGCACCTCAAGCCAATCATGACATCACAGATCAACATACCAATGATTCGCAGTATCATCCCCCCGATCCTCCATTTTCTTCCACTGCTCCCAGTCACGGGGCGTCTTGTCAACCGAGACCTCCCAAATGCGCTGTCCCCAGATAATGTACTTGACCTTTAGCCTCGCATGGTTGTTCATTGTCCACTCGGCGATGGTCTGTCCGATGGGATTCCTCCTCTCCACCATGAGGTCGAGAGCGGTTCCAGTGCCGTGATCACCTGGCTTATTTGCATAGCACCAGACTGTGTGTACTTTTCCTGGGAATTGGTTTAGGATAATGTAACCGCTCGTAACGACATGCGGCTGGCATTTATTCGTTGGAATGTGCGGGATACCGCCGCCCTCGCCGGAGGCTTGACAGCACTTGAAGTCGGTGGGCCCAGGGCATTGGTCTACTCTTGTTAGTGCGGGCTTAGTGTAGCAAACAGGAGAGGGGGAGGGGGTACTAGGGATGGTTGTGTCGGAGCATTGGTCCGTCCATTTACAGCTGCCGCCGTTACCGCACGTGGTTTTTGTACAGCAACGGATGTCGGTTGGGTCGTTGGGGCAGAAACCTACAGCGGACTGGCCCCCAGCTGAAGCGCAGTTTGCGGTGGAGACACACACACCCGGTGTGCCATTCACACTGCAGCGGCCGTTGACGGCGGCTTGGGCTATTCCGGAGAGGAGGAGGGAAGTTATTGCAAGGAACTTCATTATTGGGGATGAATGAGTTTGAAGAATTTAAGAGAGTGTGTAGGAGTCTACCGATATGGCGAGGCGGGTAGTGGTAAAGAAGAAAGGATGTTTGGAGAGGTAGAGGGGAAGGGGGCTTATATAGATGTTTGGTTCCTGATCTGGTGGTGACTTTTTTTTCCCATATTGCTGAGACGTGGTTGCCTGTTCTCCGCTGGTTGGTCAGTTAGCTGTGAGGGAAACCCTCCAAGCCCTACATTTGCTTCCCTCCTTAAGATCTCTCCATCACATCCTATACTTTCAGTCCCTAGGCAAAAGTGTTCGTGATAATGTGAGACATCTGGCCGGGCAAATTCACGAACACTTTTGCCTAGGGACTGTTCATCACCCCTTGGAGATGGTGCACTACCACGAATCAACCAAGCATGATCCCGATAAGCACTGATATACTGCCAGTCGCCTTAATACACCAACTACTGACCATCTTCCACCAGAAGATCAACTATGCTATGTTCTACCCCACCCCTCCAACCCCCTACCGAGGCATATTCACAAACATGCAAGAGGACAATCTAATCTCCTAATATTCTGGCTAGAAACTAATGGCAGGATGTATATAATTCCACCCTTGGTATACATCTCTATTCCCTACTGATGCTTTGAATACGGGTACTCTGCCGCACTCTCTCACATTAGGAGGGCGCAAATACTTAATGTTCGGGGGTGCAGCACAGCGCAGTACTGGGGAATATCTAATTTAGCGTCTAGTACACCGTATGACAGAAATGAAGGGATAGGCTCTCACTTCTGGTAAGGTTAAATGGTACTCTAAACCTTGTACACCCCAGATAGTAAAAAGTCGTGCGAATGTTTAGCGAATGCGCCTTGCCATTTCCGTTTTTTCTTTCACCTCGCTTTTAGGCTTTGGGGGCAGCCTTAGAGTGTTTGCCAAGAGTTTTTCGTGAGACGATGGAGTGGTATGATAACTTATTCACTTTCTCAGCGGGACACAAACTCGTGACATCACCAAATTAAAACTGGGGAGTTTTTCACTTCAGGAAGCTAACAGGTTACCCATTCGCTATAGGCTTGGCAATGCGCCTCCAATCTGCGGATAATGGCTTTTTCAACATTTCGTGGCTGCTCTGGATCACTCGAATACGGGACTCCTCGTATAGTGCTCTTAGCGCTTGCCTGGCTTTTAAAGATATCCAATCCCCAACTAGACGCCCAAATCAAAGTTCGTGGTGATAGATACCATTGG
>Ga0307507_10006777_pt1 | contig 17193 bp, 15 predicted proteins | sample 7_EM_MG_FD_207223 | JGI IMG/M metagenome (GOLD analysis project Ga0307507, IMG submission 207223) | Populus trichocarpa ectomycorrhiza microbial communities from riparian zone in the Pacific Northwest, United States - 7_EM | ecosystem: Host-associated > Plants > Roots > Unclassified | place...
AAGCTCGTTTGTCTCACATATGACGCTGTGAGTCCATAAACCCTTTTGGAGAGCTTTTATCTATACATCTAATTCCTTATCCATTCTACATATTTCATATAAATACGCAATCATGTATGGAAATAATAGCAGAGGTCAGTCAAGCCTCCTGAAAGCCAAAATTGAAGCGAGCTCTCCTGAAACTTAAATATAACCTTCTTGACCGCAGTACCAGTAGCCCCCAGATCTCAGGCATTATCGTCCCAATCTTCAGTATCCTTCGTGGATATTGTGACGCCACCAGTAGAAATATAATAATGGATCAATCATTTGAGACAGGAAGAAGAACTTACGGAAAGTGACGACGCTGATTTCCTCCTCGAGGTTTCTGATGGGACGAAAGATCTCCAACTGAATCACTTATGCAACTGTGACAGAATGTCTGGAGCTGGTTGAGAAATGTAAGTGAATCTAGTAATTTTTCAAATAACGTACAGATCAGGAAGAGTACAGAGGACACCCCAACACCAGCTGTGAATGGCCCTTCGCAGCGGCCTGCATCACATGAGCAGGCAGTACAATTACATCCTGGCCATCGCAAGGCAATGAATCACAATTCCGACCCTATAGTGCTGATACTCTCAATGGGGAAGACACAGTACCGTGGATTTCACGAGCAGTACAGGTCATTTGAACTCTCCAGCCTTTGAAATCGGGATCCCTATCGCACTATCGACAAAAACAACAACATCTTGCATGCTGAGAAGAGGATAGTTTCTGAGCATGCGGCAGATAGGGTTGGGTATCACACAAGATTTGTTAAACCTTTCGTAAACCCAGCCCAAAACAATTCGCTTTTGGAAGGATATTGGGTTAAGGCAGTTACCAAGCTAAGTTCAAAGCTTGTGGAGATGAAAAGGACTGCAATTACTTTGGTGAGACTTCTAATAAACAAAGAACGTTCTCTTGGAGACTGATCACATCTTATGATAAAGATTTGGTGAAAATCGAGGCAGTCAAGTGCCCGGTCACTCCAAGTTTCCAAGACCAAAGACATGATCCAGGCGCATTATAACTTCCGCCTCAAGCACCGGCGGAAATAAAGGCACGAGTGACATATTTGCTAGAAAAAGATCAGTTGACATGTTATCAATCAGTAAAAATAGATATTTGACCCCTATGACTCATGGTACATCAGGGGCATAGGGGGTCAAATTATAAAACTCAAGTTGTTGTTGGTAAATACATGGTTAGCACAAAGCCAGGTGAGTTCAAGGGGCTTATATAAGGCTGGATGAGGTATGGTAGTGTGGTAGTACAGTATTTACGAGAAGGTCAGCATCTGATTAGGAACACAAGTAGGCCCCCAGTGAGCGCTTAGGCGATGTCTGGTACCTCAGCGGGACAGAATCGAATAACCCTGAATGAGAAATACAGGAACACTACCGGAAAAATACACAAAGGCATCACAGAGTCCGAAATTCCCTTAGGTGAGGAGAATTGACCTATGAGAAATATTAGTGAGAGATGTTTCAGGTCACAATTCTGGGTGAACCCCATCTATTTAGGCTAGTATAATACCATATTCATAGGCTGGTATATTCATAAATTTATTTAATTTTTTATTAAACTACTCGTAAACTAAGCTACCATAATACGACTATATGAAATATACAGCTTAAATTTGTCCGGAATCGGACGTTGTGGGCTTCAAAGAGAGTTCTCAATGAGGGAAATCTAACCATGGTATCAGCTTGACGATCGGATGCCTGTAGGAAATAATATCCTATGAGAAGGGGTCGGGAGCTTAAAATCGTCCCCTATCGGACGTTCAAAGGCTCCCAAGAAAGCTCTCGACATGGGGAATCTAACCATTGTATCTGGTTGACAATAGCATTTCTATAGCAGGAGATATTAGGTGGGAAGGGCTAGAGAGCTTATAATCATCCTCAAGCGGATGTTCAAACACTGGAGAGAATGCTCTCACTAAGGGGAATCCAATGCAGGTATCCGCTTGTTGATACCATGCCTGTAGCCTAAGTAATCATCTAAGATGGTCATAGGTTCAAAATTTCGCCCAAGTGTAGAAGTGGGAAAAGGTGACCTTGAAAATGGTGCAAATAGGACGTTCAGAGGCTCAAAAAGACCCTCGCGATGATGGGGATCTAACACAGGTCTCCGCTAGTAGATAACAGGGCTGTAGCCCAGGTAATCATGTCAGATACTCCGAGGTTCAACATGCCACCCAAGTGTAAAAGTGTGAATAAGGGGCCTTAAAGGTGGTGCAAATAGGACGGTTAAAGGCTCTGAAGAAGGCTCGCAATGAGGTGAATCTAACACAGGTATCCACTTGACGATCGCATGCCTGTAGCCTAAGTAATCAGGTCAGATGGTCAGGGGTCCAACATTCCACCCAGGTGTAAATGTGTGAATAAATGGCCTTGAAAATTGTGCCAATAGGATGTGTGAATGCTCTAAAGAATGCTCCTGATGAGGGAAATCGAACCTGGGTATCAGCTTGATGATTGCATGCCTGTAGCCTATGATACGGCATGGAATAGTAAGTGGACTTCAAAATTGTGCCAAGGTCTGAAGGTGTAGAGAAGTGACCTTGAAAATGGTGCAAATCGGACATGGAGCACCTCAAATGGATGCCCTCGCCAAGGGGACTCCAACGTGGGTATTGCCGTCGTGATTGGAGGTCTGTAGCCTGAGATATTGCGTAGAATACCGGTATCTTCACTTAATGTCACCTTTAGAGGGGGAAATCATACCTGAATGCCTGTGGACAGTTGCCCAAGTCTTTCTTCAGACTCAGTGACCTCATATCACTCAGAGTTCTCGCCTTTGTGAGTAGGAAATAAACTAAAGAGTTGGTTGAAGAAACTGTGAAAGAGGCAGTTCAGAAGCGTAACTGAACTGGGAAATGAGTTATATGTTGGAAAATCTTGGCACTACTTACAAATTAAGCGAGCCTTCCAGCGTTCTATTTACACCTCCCAGAGTCCTATTGTGGACTTTTAAAGCCTTTTCGCAGTAGTCTAGCACCTATTTGTAAAAAGGCCAGGGCAAATAGCAAGATGTGATTTAAGTAGGGGCGAAAAATGTGGGTGCTTCTGTGTTCCTATACTGGTACCATTGGGTGAATAGTGTTCCCCAGCGGACTCTAGGAGGCAATGGTCCAGAACGGACAAACTCATAAGTATACTAAAATTACCACTCCCTCAATACCCTCACACAGGTAATTTAGGATGCACAGAGTCCTGCATGGGACTCCAGGCGGCAACTCTCCATAACGGGGAAACTAAGGAATACACCAACAATACTGGCAGAACTCTGAGAAATTGTACTCATACCACATTCAACATGGGCTACTTGGCAGTACACCATGACCCACCAGGGACTTTCACCACTCGAGCAGGATACACTCTCTATTGGTACCCCATGTATATTTTAGTATTACCTGTATATTCCTGAATCTTGCAGTAATAGTACTTAAATTAGGATACCTTTATAGCTCCTTTGTATATGGTGTTTTCTTAGGATGGCTAGGAGGTATAGGAGGACCTGGCCAGGGTACTTGCTACAGGGAGGTAAGTATAATATATGTGAGGTCAAACTTTTTTTTGCTGATGTCAAAGTAGAGAACAGGTTAGTAAACTCAGATCGTCCCCAATGGGATGGGGCAAGGCTCACCCAAACAGGAATTTGGTTATGGCTTTGCTCCACACGAGATAGCAAAACTCTTGTTTTACAAGTTCTACCTGGGTGCAAGAACACAGGCGTGAACTGATAAGACCTTTTCTCAATCACACTCACGACATCCTGAGACGCCTTACTACGGCATGTATGTATCATGCGTTAAAGGCATAGAGTTCTTGATCCTTTGTTCAACCTTCAGATTTCTGAGTTCTGAGAGCCCAAAGTTAGTTCTGAGTTTTCAAAGGGCTAAATCCTCCATTCTAAAGCCTATCGTACTAACCAGCATAATTAGATATATATCTTCGATAGTGTGCAACCTGGCAAAGACTACCTTCACAGGTGAAAGAGAAACTCATTGCGAATACCAAAAAAGATATTAAGAAAATGCTGCAGGAGAGTGGATATATTAAGGACCAAGAGTCTCAAGCACCACTGGATCACAAAGAAGCCATAGGATATATGGACTTGAAGGTTGTAGGAGATTAGGAATGTGAGGTGGAGGACGATGATAATACAGATCCAGAAGCGGAGAATGTAGTTGGTGCAAAGGAAGAGAGAGATGCAGTTGGGGAACTTGAAGTGGGGCGTAATCAAGCCGCTTAATGTCCAATTGGGAACGAGATGTACTATTTTTACAAAAGTCGAAAAAAAACTTGAAACAATTATTTATTATTTGTATAGCACTTAGAGTTAGATTTCAGCCAACTTGGTGAAACGAAAGATCCCACGAAAGTCCTGTTAAGCTGAGTGAAAGTCATGTTCTGAGGAGAGCAGGAGCAAAGCCGAACAGCCATGGAAAGCACAAGCACAATGGGCTTGTGCAAAACAGAATATGAGGCCAAATAATGTTACGAAAAGCCCAAAGATCATGCATTCTTAGAGCAGTGTAGAGAGGTAGGGAAATGAACAAGGACAGGCATCAATCAGCTGAGAGAGTCTCCACAGCGCGAAAAAGACAAATATCATTCACATAGGTAAACCATACATGAGGACAGTGTTATGGTGGAATTAAGTCAATAGGTAATGAGGAGGAGGGAGGAGAGAAATAAGGGAGGGTAAACAAAAGCAGGGGATTTACAGAAATCAAGGTATTTGGGAAATGCAGAGGTGCGAAGGGTTTGTGAAGAGAGGGTTCAGAAGCGTGATATTTAGATGAGAGCTGGCAACAGTGCATTGGGGCTGTTGGGATGGATGATTGAGACATGGAACAGATATCCAGAATGGAACTATACCTGGCGTGAGAGGTTAAGACTGGATAAAACTACAGATAATGAGTCCACAGTTGAATGAACCTTGTAGTGGTGCCTGTGGACTGTTGGGAAGAAGGATTGAGCTTTCGGGCAGAAATCTATAATGGGAGAATTCTTGGCACAGGAGGTTCAGGCCGGATAAAGTAAGGAGAAAGAGTGAATGCTTGAATCCACTATGCAACGGCTTATATCGCATGTATAAGGTCTGGAAGGTAGTGCCTGGCAATAAAATGGCCTAGGAAACAAAACAAGCCCTGTAGCCCAGGATTTAAGCTGAAGTTATAAGAGTATGGACGAGATATACTGTAGGTTGAGTGTTATAATATGGCCCCCTACCCCTCCTATGTCTCATCAGGGATAGGGAGTAAATGTGAACTTTTGCTAATGTCCTCAGCCATGACGAGTCCAAGGTGGGCACATATATTACAAAGTACAAACAAATCAAGGCCTAGATAAGGCCGCTCGCATGAAAACCCTGGGTCCTGATTGATGATCAATTGAACTCAGTCGTCACATTCGGATGGCCCCATCCCCCAGTCAACAGCCGGAATACACTAATTAAAACCAAGCACCACCACAAAAATGCCCTAGAAGTCCAACACCAACTAGAGGACTTTGTCAAAGCTATCGAAAGAAAGCTTCTGGCGACGATGAATCCTATCCAGACAGGGCAGGCAAAGGCTACATTGAACATTGAAGATACGTAACCGGAATGTAAGTGTTTATTTCTATCCACAGCCCGCTTCATCAGTCGACTAGTACTAAGTAAGTTTTTCGAGTAGCTCAATGCGTTTGGGACTCTCCCCTTTCCCCAAGGGAGATGAGACTTTACATTGTCTGTCGGACCGGCGTTCATGAAGCTGGGCACCGCTGCTCAAAGTACTCCTGGTCTGCCACAATACTAGGGAAGAGACCACCTGGGTGTCCTGGCATTACCGAGCATGCAAATGCTACTCAGAGTACTCAAGCGATAACAAATGGAGAGGGCAATTAGTTATCCCTGATATCTGCTCAGGGCGACAGGCCAGGGAGCCAGCTGATTACCCTGGTGACCCTTGGATCCCCTCCCTCTCTCTGAGTTCATCTTTTTGTATAAAGATAATGACATCTGGGCATGTCTCCTCACCAACCTGGGAAAAGATACCCTTGGTCTACTGATCCTGAATGCCTGTTTGAGTTAGGACAGGAGGTGCGATGTGACCCCCGGCGGCTCCTTCTGGGCGATACCCTATTTCGACCAAAAACTCCACAGTCGCTGGGGTCAAATGGATGATACAGGTGACAGGAGTAGAACAAAAACCTGCCTCCAGCGAATAGGGTCAGCGTCCAGCCACCTAGCATTCACCCAGCTCTCCCAGTATTCCTGGTGTATCAGAATTCTCTATCTGCGGGCCTCTGGCACCCACTGCGTTGCAACACCCCTGATTTTTGCTCTTTGTTCTGTGGATCCCTCATTAGTCCACTACCCCCCCCTGAGGCTATTCATCTTCCACCTTCCCTTATACGTGCACCCCAAAACCTCTTATTTTTGCTCTTGCCTTTGCGGATCCGTCCGCAGTTCGCTTCTGACCAACACCATTCAACTTCCTCTATACTGGTTTTCCTGCACCCCATAAACTACCCTTTTTCCTCTTTTCTTTGCAGATCTGTCAGCAGTCCAGTCACTCCCCCAACACTATTCTTCCTCCTTATGCTTTTCCCTTCACCCATAGACCTGCCCCCCCCCCTTTAATCACCCATCAGCAATACTCTACACTCATCCCATCCCATTCTATACGTTCCTGCCCTACCTTCTTGCCCTCTTTACGCTCAGTACCCACTACCTGTGATACCCCATCCCCTAAATCTTTGATCCTGAACCTGCCGCCGTACATGGACACCATCCACCCAAAGCCCTCCCAGCATTTCATATTCAGACTCAGGCCAGTAACTTATATTTTTCCTTCCAACCGTGTCCACTGCTCTTGGCGTGATCCAGCCTTGTTCCATTTAATTGTACCAACTTAGTCTTATTTCACCTCATTTTGTCATAGTTGCAGGCCCGCCACTTCTCCCGGACATTATTCTCTCGATCCAGGCTGCCTCGTCTCCCTCAAACTAGAGTAGTGAATTTGTTTTTAACCTTGTTTTTCTATTTTCTCTCCACTAAGTGTTTTTAAATACATATAGTGTAACCGCCTACTGGGTGGTGGCAGAAATCGATTGGGTAACGAGACTATCACTATACCTAAGTACAGTATCCAACAAAACTAAGTACCGGAAGCTTAGACTAAGGTTTTGTAACAAACTTCTTACTATATCACAACTACCAAGTAGTTCCTAATAGTTAAGTATGTTTTATCTGGATTCTCGAAGTGAATTGAAGAAGTAACTGTTCAACTAGGTATATTGCAAAAGTCTATCTGTCGAAGTCTGCCTGGTCTAAGTCTGAAGAAATAGCAGGTCTCAAATACACTTGTCAGGCCTAGCCGAGTCTTCTAAACAATAATCATAAATACTCCAAAACGGAGCCTTGAAACATTACATTAACTTATCAAGTATCAAAAACGAGAACTTAATACAGTTCATAAAACATATTTGGTATCAAACAGTACTCGAAATCAAACTTAAAACATCATGAGTATCAAACTCGATCATACAGAATACTAAGTATGAAACGATACTCGAAACCAAATCAGTAACCCGTACCAGTTAAACCCCGAAAACACAATGAAACCATCATTTCAATAATATAACAAGGAACCCTAAATATCCTCGCTATCATAGTCAGTGTCAAAATGGGGTTCCCAGAATCCCAAATCTACAGCCAGTTCCTCAGAATGTTGTTCATAACCATCCTTAGTAGGAGTAAAGCAAACCATGATATACGGAGAAAACATAGTAGGAAATTACTCCCCTGGCATGTCATCTGTCCACCATGCCTGCACTAGGTCTTCCGCATTCTCGAGCCCTTCTACTGGTTCGCAAGTATTCTCTCTATTGGGGTACTCTTCTCTTTTCACCAGGAACTGTTCTCTGCCCTGCCTCGTCCTATGGGCTTGAATACTTGCAACTTCTTATTCTTTCTCGTCATCAATTAGGATAGATGACAGTTTGGTGTTGGCCCTTCCAGAGAATCGCTGATCATCGTTAGGGTCGTTGTGCTTGATGACTGAACAGAGGAATACTCCTCTCTGCCGTCGATATATCCTTGAATCCATAGAAGTATGGAGTTCTTGGTATGCTCATCCAATCCGATTATGACAAAGTGACCTCTCCATCGTGGTTGTAGCTTCCTGGACCTTCCAGATTCCGTCGCAAACTGATCCCTAAATATCATTACCATTCCCCCACCGAAATACTCCACGTTCTATACCTCCCAAGCATTTGCCAAAGTAATCATCAATCTCTGTATTCCCGGCCTTGTTCCGCACAAACCAAATAGCCAAATTGAAGTCACGCTCAGACGAAAATGGGGACCATGGCTTGTCAAGAATGGTCCAGTAGAGTTCCTCATAGCCAGTAACATCGCTCAGTACTTTACCAGCACCTGAGCTCTTTTGCCCACTCTATGGGATCGATTTATCCAGCTGCTAGAAAATGTCCTCCGAGTCTGAATCATCCTCCATATCACCACCTCTCTGCTGTTCATTCTATAAATCATGCCCGAAAATGGCCGGTTCAGATTTATAGTCCGGATGTCTCTACCCTTCTCGGAATTCGCCCACAATACTAGTATCACCCTAGTTTACTCTTTCATCCTGTATAAACGATGTCCGAACATATGAAGTTGCTGATCAAAGGTCTGTAACCCCCCCTGTGGAAAAGCAAGATATTATGATCTACTACCCGAACATGGTTTTCATAGGTGCCAGTGTGATAATAACGACAGCGACAATAAGGGTTCTTTGTGGTCATGGTCCTTGTATTTGCTGTTTCACGAGGTTCTATTTCAAGGTACTAGTATTCCATGGTGTTTGTCTGCCAGCTGCGCGAGCAGAGGCTGGAATGGTACTGTCCGATGGCATTCAAACTTCAAAAAGTAGAGTCTCTGCGTTAGTCAATAGGTTTATGTAGTTGAGGTTCTAGGAGTTTAAGCTTGTCCAGTTTGGCTTTTGCACAATTCAGAACACAGATCTTGGCGTACAGCTGTAAACTGTGCGTAGGTGATATGTCACCGGTTCCTAGTGCCAGAGATTGCTGAAGCGATATACAGTAAGTATTTCCTGGGGAGAAGAATGCTGGAGATGCTCTACCCAGGGTTTGTGAAACTGCTCAATAACACGATAGTCTGAGTCACTTGCCCTATATTGTGGCATACTCTAATGGCTGCGCAAACGGAGCTATTTTAGAACCCTTCCCCGGACTTCTAGGATGACGTTGTTACAGGCAAGAATCTCGGCATATCAGAGGGTTTTCTTCATGACCTAGAGGGTTCACGATTGGCGCAAGATCATTTCTTATAGCAGAGAGACACATAAGAGTGGTTCCCAAGGCTGACACAGGACCGGATCCTCAGGAATCTGCATGAGAGAATCATAAAAAAGGTTCAGCAAGAACCGCAAGTTTCGAAGGAGTGGCGGGTAGGGTTTGTCGATAATCATGTTGCAGTTCATGCCAAACTTGTATGTCAGCTCTCTAGCTGGAACCCCGGAAGAGCTGTGGTGCGAGAACTGATATCAATCAACAAAGCCCCATGGTCCTAGAAAGACACCAGGAGAGTCAACTAAAGCGTCAGCTATCCAGGTAGAATCCCAAACATGCTGCTGAGCGAGAACAAACACCAATCAGCTATCACAGCAGAGTCCTTGAGGGACACCTGGATTGTCAAGAAGCCTTGCAGGAGAACAACAGGTCATTTGGCTATAGTTAGACAGCCTTTGCCCAGGTGCTGGGGCTACTAGATGATGATCTGGAGAGTCCATTTGACTCGCAGGAGTCCACGATAGGGCTGGCGCAGCAGAGAGCTGTAGGTCCCGGTCGAGCCCATTGCGTTTCTCTGAGCCTGGATGAATCTCAGCAAAGTCAACCAACTGCTGGGGAGAATATTCTCCACCAAGATGATCAAGATCAGAACAATCAGGATGGCGAGAATGGCCTTTAGGAAATAAAGCATGTAGACAAAATCGATTTTCTAGGCTGACCTGTGCTGCCAGAGTGGATACTCAAGCGCGGCCATAGCGTGAAGATAAGAAATTAGTTGCCTGGGTTAAATATACATCAGCAAAATGTAAAAACCAGTCCTAGTCTACCAAGGGGGGTTATGGTCCCCCTGGTCCTCCTGGCCCACCCTGATCCACCCTGGTCGAAGTTTTAGGTAAAATTTGAAAAAGTGTGGATCAGAATGAATCGGAGTAGACCACGCTCCGACACCTTCCTGATGGCCCTATACCGAACCTAGGAGAAAGCCATGTCTGTTACCAAGATAGAGACATTTAGCAATCGCCATAAAGGCGACCGTGAGGTCTTGCCGATCACAATATACCTAGTACTAGTTGTAAATAAAATGAAATATGGGATCAATTTCAGAAGAGTAGAGATATCGGGCTCGGAGTGGTGACGCCGTCCTGAATACATAACTGTTACCACAGCCTTCAAAGTAGGAGCTAGGGCTCTCGACGGCGTCAAGAGTGTATAGGTGTACTATCAAGAGGTTGTCTAGAAAATAAGATCGGAATCCCCAAGGCCTGAAGAGATGATTGGTGAGCTATCGCCAAGGCATTTAGCAAATGTTAGAGACATCCCCACCCTGTCGAGAGCATATAAGTGAGTTATCGCGAGGGCATTGTGAAAATGAGATAGCCACTGTGACCGTGTGGAGATGGGTCTCAGGAAGACGTTGAAAAAAACTAATAACATCAGGAAAATACGATGGCTAGAAGTTACAATCTGGAGGTAACAGCTAAGATATGCTCGATCATGACGAGTGTCACAAACAGTGACTAAGCAAGGAAGATTTCTCACCACTAATAGTTATTAGTTGATGCTTTGTTATCCTTCACACTATGAGATCAGTTGACTTATAGGTTTTCACATGACAAGGTAATTAGCTGTCATTGGATTATTGTCATTGGTTGAGTAGTGACATGACTCACAGTTCTGGTCATGTGGTTTATGTATTTCACACATAACTCATAGTTAGAAGTTATGGGTTTTGCGCATGTAAACCCTTTGAGGTGCATTACTTGTTTTATGATTTTTGATTGATTTGTTATGTTGGGCAGTTGACTCACAGGAGTCAGCTGATGGATTTCATACTATGACTCACTGTGAGTCATAAGTCCTGTGATGTGGAGTATGAGTCCAACAGGGTTAGAGTTGAGGGAATAATTCCTATATATGGGCACCCTGTGGAATTGGGATTTGGGTTCTTCACGCAACCATCTAGGTTCTTCCTTATACTATACTTTCAATAAGAAGATCTTTAGCTATTACGGTATCGGAAACTAACACAGAATGTCTTCTCAGAAGTCTAGCAATCAATACTGCTAAATAGGAGTCAGAGGACTTAACTATCGCAGTTATGAGTTAGGTACAGGAAGCAATTGTTAGCGAAGTTAACTGTTACTTGCTGCAAGTATCACCTGGATATAAGAAGAATGTAACTGTGAGTAGTACCTGGTACATTACCTATTAATATTGGGCTAGACCTATGGTTGTGCATATTCGTTCAAGCGGAGATTTCTTGTCTAACAAGACTCGTGATGTAGGATGACTAAGTTACATGAAAAGGGACAGATGAAATGTAGTTTAGAGGGAAAGAGATTTTTCTAGTGTGATGACTTCTTATATTGATAAAATCTCTTCTCCGGTGCTTGATGATTGTGTTTAAGTGAGAGAGATACTTCAATATTTATATTCCGCATCTGATTGTTCGCAGGCTACATGGGCTAACCATACTAGGTATCAAATGAACAAAGTTCTCTGAACTCATCAGTACGAACACCTCCTGACCCTGACAGCTGTTGCATCCCATGCTCACATTATAAAAATGTAGACGACAATATTATCAAAAGGGTGTGTCAGTCCCATAGATAATAGGCTGGTCTAGAGTACAGGTAGCCGACTAATGCAGACATAATAATATCTGTTCACCAAACTGTATAGAAAGCAGCCAACTCAAAGACGTCAGCCCATTCCATGTGCCAGACGTTGTCACTGATCGTGCATCGGGTTTGCTGACTTGATTGTGATACTGATCGCTCAAATACCAATTCCCGTGCTCTATCTTATGTTTTTACTGACTGGTTCTGAGTAGGCCCAAAGGTCACAGCTATGTGTTTCTTCTGGTTTCCTGTGGGCATCCTAAAAAGGGAAGACACACTTAAATCCTTCCTACATTTTTGCGATATTATCACTATCATTTATGACTTGGTGAAATATTATATTTTAACTATCATAATAATAACTATGACGCAGCTGTGAATTGATCATGTGAACTTATAGTAGGAGGCACGTAACTATCATCTTAAGCTAGACCGAGGTGTATGTTACCAAGGGATTTTCTACTCCTGCTTTCTTGGTAGGCAGGGATTTGTGCGTGAGTCTTGTGGATCAGAATTCTTGGCATTCCTAACCCGAGCCCCCTCCTTATAAGTTTCATCCTCGAATACCCTTTATGCCAATATTTGATATTCTTTGTGAACTCGAAGTAGTAGGATAAAAAGCCTCATGCATTTGCTTGGCCACATGAGAAAAGCCGTTCCTCTTCATTCAACTGCTACCAGTTCAGGCATATCCGGATCCTGCCTATGACACTCTTCTACCAATTTCTGAGCATTTCCTAGCCCTTCTGGTGGTTCCCACATATTCTCGTCCTCTACACCTCCTTTTCATTTAACAAAGTAATGAAGTTCCTTGAACTCTCTGTTACGTCTTCCTACTTTCCTTGTGGAGGTGATAATCTCACTTTTCACGATTCTTTCTATCTTTCATTTGAGGTCTCCTTCAATATCCTTTGGAATTGGGGGAGGTAGTTCTTGTCCTTTGCGTATTGATGTTTGGTAAGGTTCCAACATTGAAAAGATGAGAATATTGGGTGGATTTACCATCTCAACGATATTTTTAATTTGAAAGCACATTCTCCTTTCTTGACTTCCAATACTTTGAACTAGCCGGGCATCTTCAGACTTAACAGTTTTGTCTGGCACTGGGTTCAAAGGATTTTTGCATTAAGGATTAGCAAGTCTCTGAGCTTAATGTCGGGTTGCTGTTGTGTCTTTCAATCGTAGTATTTATTCATGACTTCTCAGGTTTGTTCCAGCGCCTTCTCTACTTTGTCATGAGTTGTTTGCATCGAGTGTACGTATAGCCCTGCTCCAGGGTTTTGAGCTTCACACTCCTTCATTCATGCTGGCTGTGGGTGGAAACTATTATTGGCGTAGAATGGTCACATTCTGTGGGCATTAGTGGCAGAGTTATTGAAATCATGTTCTACCATTGATCGTAGCTGATACCAGTCATCTTGGTCATAATTGAGGAAGTTGCATAGCTAACCTTCCCACATTTGGTTTGTCAGTTTTGTCTGCCCCCCGGTCCGAGGGTGTTATGCCATCAACATTTTTCTTTTAATACCTAACGTTTTGCATAAAGATTCCCAAAATTCGACTGAGAATTTGGCATCCATATCAAGGATAGTTTTAGTGGGTAGACCGTGAAGTTTCCAGATTTCGTGTAAGAATGTATTGGCCACATCCTTTGCTGTCGCGTTTTCGTTTTACCCAACAAAGTAGGCCATTTTGGTAAACCTGTCGTCCCCTGCCTTGATCTACGTACGTCCTTGTGATTCTGGTAGGTCAGTGATAAAGTCTGATGAGATGAAGGTCCATGCTGCGAAGGGGATTCGTCGTGGTTGTTGTAATCCGTATCGCGGATGTCTTGGTGACTTATTGTGTTGAAATTCATCACATGACTCTATGTAGTCATTGATCCATGCCATAACCCCCTTCCAGTAGAGGTCTCTGGTAATGATCTCAATAGTTTCCTCTTGTCAGAAGTGTCTTGCGACCTGTGAATCATAACATCCTGTTCCGATAGTTGTTTGTAACCCTTTGTCGTCCAGAATCTATAATAAATTATCATACTAGAGTAGTTCATTCTTACTTAGACCAGTTTTTTGGAAACTCCTTTCCTTCGTTTTCCAACCGATTGAGTTCCTCTTTCCTTGCCATCCACTCTTGGTCTCTTTTGCTCGCCGTTACTGCCATTGATATAAAGTCGACTTTGAATACCCTCATTTCTACTTGTGAAATGATAGCCCTTGAGCTTAGAACATGTTCCTCCCTTAGTCTGGCATGGTTCCCAATATCTTCTGCGTCGAAGTATTCATTGCTGCTGGAGTCTGCTTCCAGAAAACATATTATAGGTTGGGCGTCTGTAACTTGGGTTGTACGCTTTGGAGACATATCCGTGCATCCTGAACCACTCTCCGCCCGCTCCATTATCTCAAACTTTTCCACTTCTATTATGTCGGATATGGTTATTTTCGGAATGATGAGTTCGGCGATCCGGTCACCTGCTTGGATTCTGCAATCCGCTTTGTCGTGGTTAATCATTATAATCCTTATTTCACTGGTCAAGTCCGCATCGATAATGCCTCACTTGATTGCTATGTCTTTCATACTCGCTAGTCCACTCTCTTGATATTGGTAGAATATCAATAGCACAGTAGTTCACTATAGAAAGACAATTCACACAGAACTTAGACACTTCGCTCTCGCTCTAAAATTCGCTCTGATGCTCGTCTTCCCAAAACAAAACTATACGGTAAAAACAAGTGCATAAGTAAAACCTAAACAGTCCATCGTGATCCTTCCATTGATCACCACACCAAGGACTCTCTTTCCCTCCATGTCGTTGTTCCTCTGCACACTTCCGTGATGAACCAAGGAAAGACATGTTGGGCAAATCTCAAACATTCTAGCTCCATCTCCAAAATAATCCACTATCATCTAGAGAATCTGTCGAACACTCGCGCATGTTCTAAAGTCAACTTCCTGCTTCCAACACACTCGGTGGGTCGATTCAGGCATAGGGTCCTTTTAATAGTCCAATGGCTATTCCTGTCTCCGCTAGGACTTGTCCTTGTGCTGGGATAGTGAACTTCCCTATTGCCTAGATGTCGTGGCCTGCCTCTAACCTTGATCTTTTGGTTGGATGTATAGCTTTGGCTGACAGTCACTTAACCCTAATTCTGCTCTTTAACATATGTCCAGGTTCTGAAATATAACCTTGGTCTTCGTCATCCTCATGAATAAGTGATATTTGGAAGTTTTCGGCTGCTCATATTGGCTGTTCGCTATGCGAAGCTCCCTCCTCAGAACGGTACTCCGGCCATCAACTCAGGGCATCTGCTTTTGACCCTCTTTTTCCTGGGCGGTCGATGATTTTAAAGTTGTAATCCGCCAACCTTTGTGCTCCTCTGATCTGTCTCTGGTTCCATACCTTCCTGGTAATAAGGTTGTGCAGATTCTGGTGGTCGGCATACACCCTAATGGGTTTTGCTGCTCCCACTCGGTAGTACTTCTATTCTTTGTAAGCTATTAGAATCCAAGCAATTCCTTATCGTTAATCTCTTAATTCCTCTCTGTGGGGTTCAACTTTGAGGAATAGAAGACCGGCAGGTGTAGCCCTTTGTCATTAAGCTAGGACAGCAGGCATCCAAGTGCGAAGGCGCTTGCATCCGTCTCGACCACCATTTCTCTGTCAGGGTAGAAGTGTGCCAAAATAGGGACCCTGACGAATCGCCTTTTCACTTCTGTAAAGACTTCGTCTTGCTTAGGGCCCCAATTGAATTTGGTTTTGTTGGCTTTCAGGGTTAGCTTTGTGTGTCTGCAGATGTTTGAGAAGTCTTTAATAAACCATTGGGAAAGATTCACGAACCCGATAACTATTTTTACTTTCTTTACCGACCATGGGACTTTCCAGTGCATTACTGATTCGACTTTTCTTTCACCCATTGTAACTCCGTCGATTCCCCCTATGTATCCTAGATGTTTGACTGATTCAACATGGGAAACCGACCTGATCACCAATACTGCCAGCAGGTGTTCTTCTAGTTTTGCCAGTACGTTTTTGACCCATTTGATATATACTTCCTCGCTTTCCGAGTATATCAGGATGGCATCAAGGTAGACGACCACTCCGTGGTCAAGGAATCCTCCTATAACTTTATTCATCAATGCCTGAAATATTGCAGGGGTGTTGACAAGTCTGAACGGCAAGACCGTATATTCCTGTAATGGGGGCAGCCAATGGAAAGATGGATTCCAGTGTTGAAACGGCACCAAAGACTCAAAGTCAAGGTAAAGATAAAGATAAATTGAATAAAGGAATTAAACCATAAAACTTAATATCATTAAGCCTGAAAGCTTCACTCAATTCAGGTTCTCGAGGATTAATGTTGATCCGGGTAGAGTGTTGTTCACTGTATAGTTTAAGTAAAATAGTGATAAGCTAACAACACTCATCACTACTCTGACCACTCGTGAGCACCCTTCTCAGCTCAGGGTTATCTTGATACACTTCTCCAATACACCCGTATCAGAGAAAACCTCTTCCGATCCTTGTCATCTAAGTGGTAAACTACAGGGCCCATCAGGAAAATGTCGGAGTGTGGTCCACGGTGGTCCTGAACCCTCCTGGTCCACTCCGATCCATTCTGATCCACACTTTTTGAAATTTTACCGAAAATGTGGAGAAGGGTGGATCAGGGTGGATCAGGGTGGACCAGGAGGACCAGGGGGACCATAACCCCCCTTGGTGGACCAGGACTGGTTTTTACATTTTGCTGATGCAGACAACTTTGCACCCTTCATGTCGATAAGACTCTCTGGCCCATCACCATTATCGTCCTTTATGCAAGCTTCGTGGTCACCAGTTCTACTGATACGATATACTATTCTTGGTTGACTACTGTTACAATCCTCTCCTCTCCGGGTGATACTTGCAGCAGGTAACCGATAGTCGCATAACGATTACTTCTTCCTCTCTGATAGCTGTTGCGATAGCTAAGTCCGTTGACTCCTATCTAGCAACGTCGATCGCTAGGCTCATATAAGACCGTCTGGTCTTGATTCCCGAAAGCGTGATAGATAAAGATCTTTGTATTGAAAGTAGAGTGTATGAAAGAACTTAGATGGTTGCGTGAAGAACCCAAATCTCTTGCCCCAAGGGTGCCCTTATATAGGGGTTCTTCCCTCAACCCTAGCCCTGCGTGACTCATACCCTCGCGTCACGCGACTCATGACTCATAGTGAGTCATAGTGTGAAATCCATCAGCTGA
>Ga0307507_10006778_pt1 | contig 17192 bp, 3 predicted proteins | sample 7_EM_MG_FD_207223 | JGI IMG/M metagenome (GOLD analysis project Ga0307507, IMG submission 207223) | Populus trichocarpa ectomycorrhiza microbial communities from riparian zone in the Pacific Northwest, United States - 7_EM | ecosystem: Host-associated > Plants > Roots > Unclassified | place...
GATAGTATCCGGAGACTATCCGGATAGTCTCCGGATAGTCTTGGCAAAACCCCCTAATATACTTATACTTGTAATGCACCCCCCAATATTAAATAAATAATTTTTCTATTAATATAGATTTATAGAGCTTATAAAGCGCTTTAAAATGGTACCACTTTTATCTAAATATCCTAAGGATAAGTAATATTATATAGATATAAAGCTTATAAAAGCTCCGCGGAGTAAGGAGCTCTACCAAAGCTCTGCAAAAGCTCTGCACGAAGCTCTGCACGAAGCTCTGCATGAAGCTCTACACGAAGCTCTGCGTACGGAGGCTCTGCACTAAGCGCTGCACTAAGCTCTACGTACGGAGGCTCTGCGCGAAGCTCTGCAGAGGCTCCGCATAAAGCTCTACGGAGGCTCCGCATAAAGCTCTACGAAGGCTCCGCATAAAGCTCTAGTAAATACCTTTAGCTTTCCTACTAATTAGATATCCCCTTTTTACCTTTTTATTTATACTTCTCTTTATATGAAATACTATAAAAAAAAAGGGAAAAAAAAGAGAGAAGACCTAGTAGTTTAAATTTAGTAACCTTTATCTACTCCTTATTGTCCTCTAGTTCTACAATCCAATCCTTACCCTCTAGTGCTCCCGCTGCCGCCACTATAGGCTAAGAATTTATATTGTATGATAAACATCAAGCCCCATAATCCCGCTACTTGCAATTTCCACAGCACCCACTATAAAACCCTAGGAGACTCCGATATTTAGTAAAGGGGCAAGGGCCTACTAGACGATATAGAGTCGCCATATAAGCCTCGCAAGGCTAGTATTAATTAGCTCTCTGCCTTATATAAGTAATATAGGTTACTTATAGTTGTATATAGAGACCCACAGCTCTAAATTAGAATTATATTTATATATAAGGGCCTTCCTATCCGCACCTGCCTCTCTAATACACCCCCCGCCTAAGCCTCTATATTAATTACTAGTAAAGCTTTTACCCTCTCCTGCTTATCCTAAGAGTAGTTAGTTATATAGGTATGTTATATAGAAAGGAGAGTTTACTTATAGTATGGCAATATTGCTAGAGAATCTCTTATATAATAGGACGGGAAGTATACTAGATAATTATATTTCCTAATTCCTAATTAAGGATAATGTTGGTAGGATTTAAGCTTATAATCTATTAAGTTTAAAGTTAGTATATATTTACCTACGCCACCTACACGCCTTTAGTGGTTACCTTTTGCCTAAAATTATTTTATTTATATACCCCCATCCCCCCTTTTAGTATTATATAATATACCTCTTATATACTTTCCCTCGTACAACTATAAGAGAATACTTAGAATCTTATAAGTTGCCCAGTCCTTTACGCATTCTAATGCCTTAAGTATTTATAGAGTAGTACTTGTACGATCCCATGGAACGCGACGTTGAGAACCTAAAAATACTCTCTCTGGCTTATCGCTTATTCTAGGTATTAGGAGAACTTCAATTGCAAGCTATAAAAGTTATAGAAATCTTATATACTAAAGAGGCTAGTTCCACTATTAAATAGCTGTTATATAGCTATTAAGTGGAATTAGATTCTTATTAATATAGGTATTAAACTTATCTAGACTCTGCAGACAAGTATATTTTAGATAATGCTAAAGATAAGCCTTATGGAAGGCAGAGAGGTTTTCTTTAGACTCTAAAGGCGACTTTTAAGTTTTCTTAGTTGTGTACAACATAGTTAAACCTAAAAGTATTGCTTTCTTGCGGAATCTCTCCTGGAGCTTTTATACGCTAAAAAGCTTCTTTCCTTCTTTAACGGTAATACAATTGTTCTAATCTTTTAAGAAAGCCGTATAACACTCTAGGTTAAGAACTCGTGCCGCTAGATAGTAGGGAGAATTATCTAGCTTCTTAACGTACTTTATAAGCTTTTCCTTAGCACATTAGAGTTTAAGGAGTTATAAACTTATCCTTAGCCTTAGTAGCTATTACCTATAGAAAAGTTAGCTAAAGAAATATTAAGAGTATTATATAATATATTAATACGGTCTATATTATATCCTTAAGAATATTAACTAATTTTAGAACCCTCTCTAGTGTTATACAATCTCCTTAAAGAAATAGAGTTGCTTTATAGAAAAACTAAAGGAAATCACAAATTGTATAAAGATATATCCATTTACTTATTAAGAGGATATTATCTTTTAAGTTATCCTTATAGTGCTTAATATAGAGTTAAAGCCTAGCCTTTACCTTATCCCCTAGAGCTATATATAGTATAAGAAACTAGCTATTCCATCTTATATAATTATTAAGAGGAACTATTTTATTAGTATGTTTAATAAACTATGTTATACGGTTAGCTAAGCTGTGGATATAAACAATATAGTTATAAAGCTTTCCTATTAGCCCCATAATATTTTAAATATTTTAACCCCTTTTACACTTTTTGTTTAATACTAGCTCTAATTCTTTATCCTTCTTTTTCTTTCTTTTAACTAGCAGTAGTACTTACCGTATAACTTCTTCTTCTTTTTCTCTTCTTCTTTATCCTGTTCCTTATCTTCTTTATTATATAAGTCTATAAGCTTCTTATCCTTTTTTAAACTAAATAGAAAGGCTTAAACGATAATATTAATAATATGCCCCTAATAGCGAATTCTTTAATATATTGTAATCTAGTTAATTTTATACTTAAGGCTAAGCCATTAGCCAATTATATAATAGAGAATATTATTTAATCTAGTATTATCATCAACAAGAGCTCCAATTTTTGTTTTAACGCTATACTTAATAAGAACTGGATAAAGCGCCTCCTATTAATCTATACTACTTTAACTAAATACCGTATAAAGGGTAATTAAGGGGTTCTGATATTTATCCTAGATATTAATAAAGCTAACACAGATTCTAAGAAAAAGGGAATAACTTAAAGAGGTCCAGATATCCACGGTAAGGTAAATATTTATTTTTATAAATTAAAGTACTTTTTATACAATATTTTAACTCTTAGTAAAGTATTTAAGAATCTAGGCTATAATTATTAAGTGGTATACAAGGATAATTAAGGGTGCTTTTTAATTTAATACTTTTACAAAAGTATAAAACTCCGGCCATTCCATATATAAGAAGGGAAGCCGTTATATAATAATTAGATCTAGAAGTGCTTGCTTTATGGTATTTTAATATACTATATATTTTAGAACCTTACCCTTAAGGCCTTAAACTTCTCCTCTTACTAAAAGCTTTTAATATAGTTCTAAAAGAGATCTCTCCCCCTATTACAGTGCCATAATACAGGTAGACTGAATAACTACGTTGTAGTATAAAGAGAAGAAGAGGCGAAAGGGATATTATATATAAGTAGTAGGGCCAGGCGCCAAAGCGCTAGTAGTGGGCCAGTTAATAGTAGGAAATAGTACAAGACAGTATAAAACAGTATGCGATAGGTTAGTGCCGTAACAGTACTCCCCTCCCCTATAAGGGTTGGTCCCTAAACTAAATAAGTAACTCTAAAACAGAATGTTACAGTACTAGCGAATTACGGTTATATAACCAGTGGCTACGGTGTTAGTAGAAAACGGTGGATTTAGTACGCGAAGATGTTAGTTTTACTTACCGCTTTTAGCCGAGCTAATGGCAATTTTCTATCCCAGGTAGAAAATCCTAATTAGCCAGCTTAACGAATAGCGTCGGCAGAACTCCACACCACCACCCAAATCAATTAGGCGTGGCGCTCTTGGCAAAAATCTAACTAATTAGACAACTTTAACTAGCGGTTAAAGTTCTATAAGATCTTAACTTTTCTAAATTATTATGGTCGTTGTCTACGGCCTTAATATAGCGGGTCTCCTTTATCTTATACCCAGTCTAGGGGTTTAGGCTTCTTAGGGTGTTGTTTATAGAACTTTAATAGTACGCGCTCGTACCCTTTTAGGGACTTCTTAGGTTCTCAGGTTTTCTTATTATAATACTTCTACTTAATACAGTATGTTAAGCCGTACTCGTCCTTTTGTTCATTATATACACTAAGAATTTTTTCGAATTCCCACTTATCCGTAATATTGCTATTATCATCTCTTTTAGCTATCCTGCCTACAATATTACAACGTTCCTTTTTGTTAATGCGTGCTTAGCTAGGGATCTCCTTAGGGAACCAGAGGCGGACTTTTAACGTATAAAAGGACTTATTAACGCAAATGTGGTCTAAGAGGTCCGCTATAACTACCCCTCTATAGGCAGCTAAGACGGGCTAGGGTCCATCCTAGTTATTATCCTATTTCCTCTTAGGCCAGTTAGTCTTTATATTTTTAAGGCTAACCATAACCATATTATCCCTTTTAAATATTATGCCTCCATCCCGCTTTATATTAGCGTTATCTTTATAGCGTTGCTAGGAGATACGAGCTAGAGCTTTAAGCTAAGTTAGGATACGCTTAAAGCGGTTAGCAATGGCATTAGCTTATAGGTACTCTTTCTTTATATATATAGACAGGGCTAATAGCTAGGGGCCCGCTAGTTTAATGCCTAAATGTAGGTTATAGCCGTAGTTAGCAAAGAACGGTGAGATTCCTATAGTCTCGTTAACTTAGTTATTTATGGCAAACTCAGCAAGGGGGAGCCAGTCTACCCAATTATCTTAGGTAAAACTTACAAAAGCACGTAGGTACTTGCTTATTACTACATTAACAATCTTAGTCTAACCGTTTGTTTCGGGGTGCCATATAAAACTAGGGTTTAGGGTTACCTTTAGGCGCTAATTTAGGCGGCGCTAGAAGTCAGAGACAAATAAAGACCCTCTATTAGAAACAATAGTACTTAGAGCGCTGTATAACTTATAAACAGTATAGGTAAATGCTTTAATAAGCTCCTTAGTATCTAGGCTAGTAACAGAAATAAAGTATCTTATCTTTATTAGGCGGTTAACAACAATAAAAATATATTTATATATTTTGCCGTTGCGAAGGCACTTAGGCAGGTTAATAACATAGTTAATAGAGATATCGGTCTATAGGCGGACTAGTAGTTCTAGTAATTTTAGGAAACTAGGTAGTGCTAAGCGTAGGGTCTTTATACGGAAGCAAAAAGCGCAGTCTTTTACAAAGGCAGCTATAAACTATAAAATACCTAGCTATTAATAGGTTTAACTAAGGAGGTCTAGGGTCTTAACGTGACCTAGGTGGCCTGTAGGACCTAAGCTATACATGCGGTATATAACTTCTAGTCAGAGTTGTTACGGACGCTTTAAGTACGATGTTACGACTACTTGGGGAAGAGTCGCAGGAAGCTAGTTAGTTGATATAGGCACGGTCTAAAATGGATCCGGTGGAACCATATGATAAGGAATGGTAAGCAAGTCACATAATGTTATACGCAGTGTACGTAGTGTACGCAGTGTACGCCACGTACTATACGTATAACACGTACCTTACGTACAAGAGAGGATTTCTTAGGAGTATAGTTGTGTATTTAAAGGACCTCAGTCCCTACCGTAGATAGTTCTCTCCTTGTAGTGAATCTTAGAATACAATTGGAGTTAATCTGTTGGGCAACCACTCCACTAGTTATTATTACGTTGTTTTGTTCTTACCTATATACCCAGCCTAATAATAGAACCCACTGTAGTTCCTGCTATAAGGTTCCGTTATATATTTACTACTAAGGTTACGGTATTAAACAAGATCGAATAATATGCCACTAAGAGCAGCACTAGTCATAACGGCATTGACGGCAGCCACAACCTTAGGGCCAGGTAATACTAGTATAGATAAGGGGGATTCTTAAGTGGTTACACAAGGTTAGTTACGGGAAATAGTTAATTACTTACAAGATAATAATAGGATACTTAAAGAATGCATTAATGGAATTAGAGTAGCAAAGATTAAGTTACCTTTAATTAAACGATTCTTAGGAGAGAAGTTGAAGCTTAAAGGATTTCTTACGCAGATATACTTTAAGGTAGTATATAAAGGAGCGAAGTTAGCAATATTGTTAGATTAAGTAGCCTATGCAGGATTGTTCCTAATAGGGAGGGCACTTAAGTGGTTTAAGCTATATTTTACGGAAATATAGGCTAATGGTATAATAACTACTAACTAGAACGTATGGTATATATTTACTAGTTAGAATAGGTTTGTAGAGTAACTAACGCAGATATTTAGAGACCTAAAGGCTATAACCACAGCGGAACAAAAGCTTCAGAACTTAGTATAACGCACTTTAGTAATTAAGTATATAACACAGTTTCAAACACTAACTATATAGGTTGAGTGGAATAACAGGGCGCTTATGGCATAGTATAAATAGGGACTTAAGGCTAAAGTCTAGGACGTAATTATTCTGATGGAAGATACGGATACTCTAAGGGAGTTAATAGATTAGTTAATAAAGATTAATAATAGGATCTACTAAAGGGAATAAGCCAAGAGAGGGCAAGACAGAGTTCTATAGTTATATAAGGCGCAGAGTACGTAATGATAGATATAGAGTTAAAAACCATAGAATGGCGCAGAGCTAATAGACCTAAGTGGTACTAAAGAAACCTAAAGATGGGAAAAGAAACTATAGAAACCTAGAGGTTAAGGATTAAGTAATTAAAGGACCTAGGAGTAGAGGCTAAACCAGGGATCTTAATAGTAGAAGACATTTAGGCGGACTCTATAGTAAGAAAAATAGTTTAAAAATGGAGCTTACATAAATTATGGAAAACAAAGTCATTTCACCAGAGACTATAGAGGTGGTTAGAGTAACTATATAGTAAAGGGAACTAGACCAGCAGACGGCACATACGTATAGAGGGATAATAGTGCACTATAAGGAATAAAAGAATATTCAATTAATAGTTTTGCGTATTATTATAACAACGCATGCTGAATTTATAAGGACGCTAAGTACGGTATAAGCTATTAGCTATAGGAGCTATTATTATCTAAGTTTAAAGGAACTAATAAACCAGCTTATAGATTGGACATTAAAGACGATAAATTTGATATAGGCGAAATATTTACCAATAATAAGGCAATAAGGGCAGCTTACTAGAAGTATATAGACCTTAAAGAAGTTAAAACAGAAGTAGAGACTAAGACCATTACAGAATAAGGTTTAGTAACGGGTATTGCGACACTATTAGATACGATTTCCATCGCTTTATAAGATGATAGGAGTAACGTTTAAAAGAAACTAAGTAAGTAGATAACTGCTAGTGCTAGCTTATTACTTAATAAAGGCAAAAGGCTATAGGCTTAAGATTCTTAAGAAGAGATAAGAGAAGCTTAAAATTCTTAAAGTAAAATAAGACACACCTAAGGACCCATAACGGACAAAAACTAATAGGAAAGGGTAGTAACTTAGTTTAATAATAAACAAATAAGTATAGGACGCAAGTTTAAGAACTACAAGTTTAGAGAATAAATAAGAATGTTAGCAATCCTAGGTAAATATAGTGTTTAGCCTAAAGATTAAACAGTTAATACTAGGATTAAAAAGTAAGATAACTATAAAGATCTAGCTGCAAGACGCAGAAAACAAGAAACTATAGATAAGTTTAAAACAAGAATTATTATATAGCAAGAGTAGAAGCTAGATAAGAGATTAGTAATGCTAGGTTATATAAGGAATAGAGCACCTATATAAAGAGTTACTAATAGGCCGAGTGCAGGAATACTTAGGGCAAAATAGTTAGATAAATTGGAATAAGAAGAGGATCTAGATATCCTAACTAGGTTTAAAGAAAGATATACTAAAGGATATTATAATATAGTAATAATAAGGTACTTTCTAATAGATAGACTATACACACTAAACCAGTTGTATGGAAAGTGGTATAGGCAACGACATAGTAATAAATAGGAAGATTTTTATATATAGCTAGATAAAAAAGTTGTCCAAGACTAACCTATTATGGAGAAACGTATAAGTTATATTAAAGGAGCATTAATTATAATATTAAGGAACCTAGAAGAGGGATCTAGGGACTAGAGAAGTAAGTAACAAATCTTAATACCCACAGCGGAAATACCAGTGGTTAGGTTAACTAGGTATAGGTTTAAACTTAAGAATAAAGATAAACTAAGAGTTAACCTAAAATATATAGCGCATTATATACTATCGTGGATAGCTTATATGGATAATATATGTAATATATATAGAGCACCTAAAGACAAGAACCGGAAGTACCTAGTAAGGATATATTGGGCACCAAAGGAAAAGCGGTTTAGGAACGCTAAGTATATATATAGTTGGCACCCAGTAGAAGTACAAGGTTAAGGAGACTTAATACTTTAACTAGGAAGATTCCTTATAAAAGAATACCTAGATAGATAATAGTAGTAGGAGTACCTAGAGAACACTTATCTATAGCATATAGAGGAAAAGAAACGAACTAAGTATTAGCTAAAGTTAGACCAAGTACAGGCAGGATTAAGCAGCCAATAGTTAGAAAAAGGGGAGGCGCATAGGACTAGAGGGAACTAATATTAAAGCCTTAGACCCTTAAAGGAATTTAAGGTTAATACCTAAATTTAAAAGCTAAATAGCAAGATCAGTAGTTTAAAGCATTAGTAGATAGTAAAGTAATAAGGAACCACATATTACCAAAGGCAGTAGAAAGGATAGGGTTACTATATAGACAGAAGAAACACCTATATCCACTTATAATAATTTTAGGAGATTAGATAGCCTATAGAGAAGGCATTATTAATCTTAAAACAGGACCTATTTAGATAACTATTAAAGGGAGACCAGTTATAATGTCTTTTAATATCCTACCATTAGGATAGGATAAGGCGATACTAGAAATGCCTTAGTTATAGGAGTACAATCTAAAGATTAATTGGGTTATAGGTTAGGTTAATATTAAGGATATATAATGGCGCAAAGTGCGATAGTAAACCAAGTTAGTATAGTACCAGGTTAGAGCGACATATAAAGAGACTAAGTAAGGCTTAAGTTATATACTAAAGAGATACCATAAGTATGGTAAAAAGTTGTGGTTACTAGAAAGTAAAAAGCTGTTAAAGTATGCAGCTTAAGACTACAAGATAGAATTAGAAAAGGGAATAAGTCTAAAGTTCTTTCTAATCTATAAGCTTACTAAAACAGAGTTAGTAGCGCTTAAGGAGTTTATTTAGGAGGACTTATAAAGGGGATATATCAGACTATTATAGTTATTAGTAGGGTATCCAGTACTATTCATCCTAAAGAAAAACGGAAAACTTAGGATGTGTATAGACTATAAACAGTTAAACAGCATTACCAGAAAGGATAGGTATCCTTTACCCTTAATTAGCGAAATCTAAGATAGGATAGGCAACGCAAAGATCTTTATAAAGATAGATCTAAGATGGGCGTACCATTAAATTAGAATCAAGGAAGGCAATAAATAAAAGGCAGCCTTTAGGTCAAAGGAAGGACTATATAAACCATTAGTTATGCAATTTGGGCTTATAAACGCACTAGTAACGTTCTAGAAGCAAATTAATAGTGTGTTAGAAGAACACCTAGATAAGTTTATTATAGTATACCTTAACGATATTATTATCTACTTAGAGAGTAAGGAAGAGCATAGAGAACACATTAAATAGGTTTTAAAGAGACTATAAGAAGAACAGATACCAGTAATAATTAAAAAATGCAAGTTCTTTACCAGAAAACCCAATTTTATTAGATTTATTATTAAACTAGGCCAACTTAGCATAGATCTAAAGAAGATTAAGGCTATAATAAATTGGCAAGAACTAGAGAATATTATATAATTAAGATCGTTCCTAGGGTTTTATAATTACTATAGAAGGTTTATAGCGTAATAGTTACAGGATATTAAGCCATTTATATAGTTAACAAAGAAAGAAGAACTATAGGTATAGGGAAAGGAATAATAAGAACTATTTAAGAGAGTTAAAGAGTTATTTATCTAGAAGCTAGTTCTTAAGATCTATTAACCAGGTCTAAAGACAGTTATAGAAATAGATATATTAGACTTTATACTAGGGGCATACTTTATATAGAAATATTAAGATAGATGGCACCTAGTGGCATACTATAGTTGGAAGATAACACCACTAGAGTTAAACTATGACATCTATAATAAGGAGTTGTTAGGTATAGTTACAGCACTTAAAAAATAGAGAGCATTCTTATAAGGCACAGAGAAACTATTTATAGTTAAAACGGACTATAAGAACCTTATAGGATTCCTAACAATAAAGGAACTTAACTAAAGATAGGTTAGATAGGCGGAAATGCTTATAGAATACCATTTTAAAATTTAGTATACTAAGGGTATAGATAGTACACAAGCAGACGCTCTAAGTAGAAAGGCTAAACTATAAAGTAATAAAAAGCTATTGGGAGCTTTATTGCGAAAGGATTAAGACGGATTAATTAGGTATAATTATCTAAGGATTATAGTAACTAAGGAAATTCAGATCCATAACTTACTAAAGAATAATTAGATATAGAAGATCTAAGAAGCATAGGTAGAGGATTTAGACTTAGAGTAATATAAAAATAGAGAAGTAATGTATATGCCTAAGTCTATTATAGAAGAATTTGTTAAGGAATTCCACAAGGGAATAATATAAGGACACAACGGAGCTATAGGCTTAGTGTTAAGACTTTAAGAGGAGTATATTATTTAAGGAATCTAGGGACTAGTAAGATAAGTTATAAAGAAATATCTAAATTGCTAAAGAAATAAACCGACAAGGTATAAGCTGTATAGAGGGCTATAACCTATTAAAACACCAGGAAGACCATAGGAGGTTATATTATAGGACTTTATTATTAAGTTACTAAAGTTAAGAGATCCTATTATAGGATAAGATCACAACGCGATTTTAGTAATAGTGGATAAGCTAATAAAATAGGGATACTTTATAGCATACACTAAAGAGATATTAGTAGAAGATATCACTAGAATCTATATAAAGGAAGTATTCACAAGATATAGAGCACTAGATAAGATTATATTAGATAGAGATCTAAGATTTATAGCAGTATTTTAGAAAGTATTTCTAGCAGAATAAGGGGTTCGCGTAGTAATATCTACAGCGTATTATCTGCAGACGGACAGATAAATAGAAAGACTAAACTAGACACTAGAGTAGTATTTAAAGCATTATATTAATTACGCATAGAATAATTAGGTATCGTTATTACTAGTTATACAGTTTGCATACAATATAACACTATAAAAAGAAATGGGGATATTACTATTTAAGGCAAATTACAGATATAAGCTAAGAACATCGTTATTACTATAATAAGCAAAAAAGACGAGTAGCATAGCTAAGCAAAGAATAGAGACGTTAATGGATCTTTATATAGACCTTAAAGAAATAGCTAAACTAGTACAAGAATAAATAAAAAGGTACTATAATGCTAAGAGATCTAAGGGACCAGATCTTAAGGAGGGGGATAAAGTATAGCTACTACATAAAAATTTCAAGAGTTAACAACCAAGCAAGAAATTAGACTATATTAGACTAGAACCTTTTAAAATTAAGTAAAGAATTTCATTAGTTATATATAAGTTAAACCTACTAACCAAAATGAAAATCTACCCTATACAACACGTTGCAATGCTAGAGCCAGTATATAGGAATATTAAGCCACCAGTCTATAAGGCAGACATATATAGAGGATAAAAGGAAGATAAATAGCAAGTTTTAAAGATTATCAGTTATAAGGACGTAGATGACGAAACGTAGTACAAAGTAAAGTGGATAGGCTATAGTAAGACTACCTAGAAACCACTAAGCAACCTAAGAAACGCTATAAGAAAGGTATAGGAGTATTAAAAGAAAGTAGGTTAGGTAATATTAATAAGAAAGGATCGCCAAAGAATAAGTCACCTAAAGGGGACCTAAGAAGAGCAATTGCTAAGCTACTTAGAGTTGTTTCCCTCATAAAAGGAGAGATAGTCCTTTTATTACCTAGCTTAAACAAACCCTATTAAACCAGTTTCTACTTCTTGGAACGGACCTTCTCACGAACACGTTTAAGACGAAGAAGATGGGCAGAGGCCAATAAACAGGCTTTAAGGGCATACTATTAAGCAGCTATAGCCTCCTGCTCTACTTCCTATAAATAACAAAGCTTATCTAAGGCGCTTAAGAGCTCACTGTTAAGCTTTATAGTGGTAGATTAAACATAAGACCCTATAACAAGTTACTTAGGGAACTCAAAGACTGTTAAGAGTTATAGGACGCGCATACTTAGCGTTAGAGATAGAGCGAACATTATAGGACAATTAAACATTTGCTTTAGTGCACTCCAAGCAAAATAAGGGTTGTTAAGATAAGGGACTCGCTATCGCAACACACACTAACCCCGCTTTTACACAACGAGAATATGGAGACGACATTATCTCACAAAGTAATAGTATGGCAGCCATAGTGCGAGCGCAACATTGCACTTGTAAAGAAGAGGAAGCTTTAGGTATAATAAGTAAGGATATTAACCAGACTAATTAAACAGATATTACACCTCTAGTGGACAACTTAGAGATGTTAGGAATCTTTAAGGACAAAGATAAAGAGGAGGGAGATAGTATTATGGACGCTTTAAGTATAATATTATAACTACTTGGGGAAGAGTCGTAGGAAGCTAGTTAGTTAATATAGGCACAGTCTAAGATAGATCCAGTGGAACTATATAATAAGGAATGGTAAGCGAGTCATATAATATTATACACAGTGTATACAGTATATGTAGTATACGCCACATACTACACGTATAACACGTACCTTACGTATAAGAGAGGATTTCTTAGGAGTACGGTTATGTATTTAAAGGACCTTAGTTCCTACCGTAGATAGTTCTCTCCTTGTAGTAAATCTTAGAATACAATTAGAGTTAATCTATTGGGCAACTACTCCACCAGTTGTTGTTACGTTGTTTTGTTCTTACCTATATACCCAGCCTAATAATAGAACCCACCGTAGTTCCTACTACAAGGTTCCGTTACAAGAGTTTAGGTAAATTAGGGACAAATACTTAGTTTCTATAGTAGATTAGGCCATTAACAATTAAGCATTTAGATTTATTATAGCGGAGCAACTTCCTAATCTACTTAGGCCAGCGGCGTGTCTTACAGCCTTCCTATTCTCGTAGCGCGGTTAATATGTCTCTAGCTAGTTCGTTCTCTTTATAAGCATTCTTAATAAGCTTCTTAAGGGGTTTTTTCTTAGACTCTAGGTCTATTACTATAATAAAATTTTCAACGCTCTAGTCTTGGGATTTATTTTATAGCTCGTCTAGGATAGTAGGGTTGACTTTTTTCGGTAGTAAAATAACGCGGTCTTGGTATTGCAGGCATTCATTACTAGCGTTAGTAGGTACTACGCCTAGGAGGCAGCTAACAGCGTCTAATATTATAGCTTTAGTGCTAGGCCTATAGGTAACAACAAAGTTAAACTAAAAGAGGAACTCAGCCTAATAGACTTAGCGCTAGTTTAGTTATTTTGTTATTATAAAGGTCTAGAGGTTCTTATAGTCCGTAATAATCTTAAACGGTTGCTCAGTTCCTTATAGTTTAGGGCGCTATTCTTCTAGTGCTTTTCCGATTGCTAGGAGCTCCTTATTACATATCTTATAGTTACATTTAGGGGCGGAGTGCTTGGCGGAGAAGAACGCAACTAGCTTAAGTTTACTATCTTCACTAGCTTAGTAGAGCACTCCTCCTAAAGCCTAGTTTAAGACGTCTGTCTCTACCACAGTCTTCTTTATATAGTTGTAGTACGCTAAGACTGGTGCTGTAGTAAACGCTATTTTTAGGGTCTAGAACGCCTATACTTAGTCAGGGCTCTATAACCAGCTAGTGCTTTTCTTTAGTAGCCTAGTTATGGGCTCAACTACCTTAGAATAGCCTTAGATAAATTATTAATAGAAGTTCGTAAAGCCAAGAAGTTGCTATAGTTCTTTAACTAACGTTGGGTCCTTCTATTCCTATAGGGCCTGTACCTTCTTAGGGTCCATAGTTATGCCGTTAGTCGTAATAATTAAGCTAAGGTATTTCGTTTTTATAGCGTAGAACTTAGACTTATTAATATTAATCTAAAGTCCAGCATTACTAAATCTCTAAATAATTTCATTTATATATTTCGTGTGCTCGGCGCGTGTTTTTAAGAAGATAAGAACATTATTAAGGTACGCAGTACAGTAGTCGTTAAGGGCGTTATATAAAATATAGTTAATATAGTTCTAGAACATAGCAGGCGCGTTATAAAAACCAAATAGTATAACTAACATTTTATAGAGTCCAAACCGGGTAATAAATACTATAAGCCACTTATAGCCTTCCGCGATCCAGATCCGGTTAAACGCAGCAATTACGTCAAGCTTAGTAAAGTACTTAGCACCATAGAGTGCGTTAAGTATCTTATAGACTAGTGGCAATGGGTACCAATTTTTAATAGTAACTATATTTAGGCCTTAGTAATTATAATAGATTTATATACCACCGCCAGGTTTCGCTATAAGGAGAAGTAGTACGGCGGCTGGTAAGGTCAATTCACAAATAAAACCCTTATCCAGCATCCCGTTAATCCACTTCTTTACATAACTAAGTTTAGCAGGTAAAAGTGGTCTGTTTTTATAATACAGGGCCTACTTTTTAGGCATAATTTTAATTTTATAGTCCTATGGTCAGTAAGGGGGCAGCTTCTCTACATTCTTAGGGAAAAAGTGTTTAATATATTTACAGAACTCTTTTAGTAGGCGTTATAAAATATCTCCGCGAGTTAATCCTAGTTTGTCTTTTAGAAATTTTTCAACATTAATATTAACTATCTTTTAGCGTAGGAACTCAGACTTAGTTTTTAGGTTCATCTTAAGAGAGTCATAAAAATAAAAAGGTAGCGCTTTATAGGCTTCCTCTATTATATAGTTACCTTCTACTAGCCAGCGGAAAGACCTTTCTAATAGGTTCAGTACTTCTATTAGGCCTATAGGCAGTTCTTTAAGCAGCTATCGGTGTTCTTCTTATTTAACCAGTTCTACTAGCTCCGCTATATAGATCCTTATCACCTTTACGTCTTTTTATTTACAAAACTGGGTAAAATTAACGGCATAGGTGCATCTAATATTGTCTAGGTTAGGGCGTATCTAGTTCTCCAGTGCTATAGCCGGGCTAGTATAGCTTAGTTGGCCTAGGAGGACGGAAACAAGGCAGCGGCCCTATACAGTACGCGCAGGAGACAGGTATAAGGTTAGGCGTTACAAAGAGAAGGTCTTAATTACTCTAGTTTCAGTCTTAGCTATAACACTCTTAGCTGTTATACGTGCGGTCATATATATATGGCAAGTAACTTAAAGTTAGGTGTTTTATTAGCTATCCTAGGTTAAGCGGGTATATACGGGGGACTTATAGTTCTAACAGTGTTTATTTTTTTAAGAATGGGGTAGTAGTCCAGTCTTCCAAAATCACCACTTTATTTACTGCGTATATTGGCTTATTAGTATTAGGCACCTCTTCTACTATCAGCTAACGGTATCTAAGTATTAGCCGTACAATACGTCCACTTAGTGCTACTTGGTTATAGTTAGGGATATACCATAGGAGATAGTTATAAGCATAGTAATTATAGTTAAACTTAAGCTCTAAAATGGGGAAGTCTAATTTTAGGTTATGCTTTTTAAGCCAGGGTATTCCAAGAATTACTAGTATTAAGGGTAATAACTTTATAACATAGAAAAGCATAGATTCTGTATAGTAGCCAATTATCATTTTTGCTATAAAGTAATGGGTAATAAAGCTGGATAGGAGTCTATTAGCAAGGCGGAGTAGTTTTAGGACTAGGAGTCTTTTTATTATAATATTATGTTTTTTTATAAGCAAGTCTTCGTCTACAAACGCTAGTACTATACTACCACTATTAATAAGGCTTACTATTTCAATAAAAACTTCTAGGAGTAGGTTGCGTATTAAGGAGAAGTAGGTCTAAATAAGGATGGCATTTCTATTATTATTTGCTATTCTAAGGTCAAGTAGCGGCTAGCTTAAAACAAGGTCTAACTAATCTAGTAGTATAGATCTAATTCTTTTATCCTCCTCCCCATATAGTTCTAACCCTTAGAGGCGACTTAGTCCAAGGGTTAGCCTTTTAATAATTAGGTTATAGGGCTTAGCTAATAGCTATAGTCTTAGCTAGTATATCCTAACATATTAGTCTCTAACAGTATATATATACTAGGGGGTACTTCACCAAGGACATAGCCGGTCTCTTAATTAGTAGTAGCACGGAGCACTTATCCATAGTTTATATACAGGACCATCGGCTGGGGTTATATCGGGGAAAGAAATCGTGGGGGTAGGTCTTTATATCCAGACCTACGTCCCCGTCCGCAGTTACCACCTCGGTTACTATCCCCTCTACTAAAAAATCCACCGCGGCTAGAAGGGGGTTAGCGCCGTAGCATTAGGAGGGGATTTAGGCTCTTATTAGGGTCATAAGCGTCTTTCTAGTAGCTAGGTTAACTATACGCCAGGCAGAGTCTGTTATCCATATAATATCTTTAAACGTCGTCAGGGAGACTACCGCTACCACCACCAAGTTTAATGGCATTAAGGTCCATTGGGTCATTCTACAGTAATATAGGTTAGTAGCCGCCAGCGGTGCTTAGCTTAGCGGTATTTAGCTTAGTATAGTAAGCATAGTTCTATAGGTTATAAGCGAACACATCTATTTACTTACTCTAGCCTTTATAGTCAGCATCTCCAATCTTGCAGCTAAGGGTAAGGGCTAGGTCCTTTATCTTAGAGGAGATATTCTTCTTAAGTAAATCCACTTTTTGTTCCTTAGTCTTATTTGCTTTAATTATTAACTTATTAAGCTCTACTTTCTAGGACTAGTAGTTATGCTTACCCTAGCTTAAGGTATCCAACTTATTTTTAGCCGCTTAGGTTGTGTCCATAGTCTTATTATCGGCAAAATATGGTACCCTTTCAATGGCCTCAATGGTTGGTGGTTGACGCAATTGGCGCGCAGTTAAGGTCATTTAGCAACTCGACCGACTAGCCTATGTCGTGTTTTTTTGACACGTAGCCTGCGCGCAGCCTGCGCGCAACCTGTGCGCAACCTACCAGTAATCTGCGCATTTGGCAACCATAATTATATTTACCTCTTTTATACTAATAATATATTTTAAATAAATAAAAGCTACTTTAAAGCTATTTATAAGGCTAGTAAAATAAATAATATTATTTTAG
>Ga0307507_10006779_pt1 | contig 17191 bp, 19 predicted proteins | sample 7_EM_MG_FD_207223 | JGI IMG/M metagenome (GOLD analysis project Ga0307507, IMG submission 207223) | Populus trichocarpa ectomycorrhiza microbial communities from riparian zone in the Pacific Northwest, United States - 7_EM | ecosystem: Host-associated > Plants > Roots > Unclassified | place...
GGGGTGGAGGGGGTGGAGGGCGATGGGGAAGTTTGTTGGGCTGGGGATTGGGGGGGTGCTCGTTGGGGCTGGATTGGTGTTTCCGCAGTGGGTTGCTTACGGGAGGTATTGTCTTGCTGATGCGGGCGCGGGGGAGGTTAGGAGTTGGTGTGGCGACACGGTTCCTAGCATTTACTTTTTTGTGCAGGAGCGGTATTGGTTTGTTTCTCGTCTCCCTCTTCCTACTTTCTGGCCCGAGATTAACTAAGCCAGGAACGTGGGCATCTTCCGATACTGGACAATCTCCAACATCCCGCTATTCCTCCTCGCGACGCCAGCGCTGATCGTCCTCATATGCTCCGGTATATGGGCTATCTACGGCGGCGCTGGGCCCGTCGTTGGGAAATTAGCCATCCCCCAGATACTGCTAGCTGTCATGGCGCTCTTGACATACCACGTACAGATCATCACACGGTTGAGCAGCGGGTGCGTGGTCTGGTACTGGTGGGTTGCGTGCATGATTTGTGCTGGCGATGCCCGTGCTAAGTGGATTGTGCGGTGGATGGTTTGTTACGCTCTTATTCAAGGGGTTTTGTTCGCGGCTTTCTTGCCACCGGCGTAGTAGTGTTTCCTCTTGATTGTGTGGGATTTGGGTTTGTAGAATTAGATTTTGGTAGAGGGTGGGAGAGAGATGGTGAGTGAGAACTTGTGCCTCTCCGTAATAGTTCTAATGATAGAATATACAATTCTAGTTCTGTTCAAACTTTTGTAATTTCGTAGTCCACAAGCCGGGATACTATACAATTAATTATCCATCCATTCACCCGTCCATCCGTTATCTATCTACCTCCTCCTCCCACCGCCGCCGCCACCACCGCTAGCACGCTTGCTCTTGCCCGGTCTCATAGCCGGCTTCCTCTTCTTGATACCGGCGAATTGGGCCTTATTCTTCTTATTCGAGAAGCCGGAAAGGTCACCGGAGGATTTGGCATCGGTGCTCTTCGCAAACCTCTTCCTACCGCCGAAGCCGTACTTTTGATCTTTCTTCTGGCGCTTGTGATTGATGCCATCCCGAGTGTTACCGCGACGGTCCTTAACAGCTTCTTCGAGAGCTACATCGAACATGTCTGCTTCAGTGGTTGCTTCTGTTTCCACGCCTTGCCTTTCTGCATTTATTCCCCCCATCAATTATCAACCATCCAAGAATGAGTGTGAGGGGAAAGGGGAAATACTCCTCTTCAAAACCTTAACCCTCTCCAACATCTCCCTCTTCCCCCTCTCTCGCTCCTGCAACTTCGCCACCTGCACTTTTTTCCCAAACTTTTTCAAATCTCGCTGCTTGCGCGCCTCCTGCGCCGCGCGCTTCCCCGCCGCCTCGTCTAGTAGCTTCTGCCGTATCTTCCCCATGTGCTCGTCATCTTTCAGCATCTCGGCGAAGTAGTCCACCGGCCGACTGAACCGCCCACCCTCCGCCAGGATCTTGTTGCGACCCTCATTGGCCGCGCTGAGGGCTTGCTTGTAGAATGTGAGCTCGCGGGTCAGGTCGTCGTGGATGTCCGAGATGGTGATGGGTTCCGGGGTGGTTATGAGCAGGGTTTCAGAGAAGGGGAGGGTACGTGGGAGGGATATACGCGCTAGAGAGGCAGCTAGGGCGAGAGTGTTGTTTGTGGTTAGTTTCTGGTGGGGGAGGTGGTCTGTGTCTGAGTCTAAGTCTGAGGCGGAAACGTCAGAGAGGGGGATATCAGAGTCCTCTTCTTCTTCTTCTTCTACTTCTTCGCTATCGCTGGTGGAATTGGAGTCATCGGCTTCCTCTTCCTCTGCAGAATCAGACTCGGCAAGTTTCTCCTCCGTCTTCTTCATAGCAGGCTTCAAGCCCTCCTCCGGTGCCAAAGTACTTATATCAACCAATTCCGGCGCCTCACTGCTCTCTGAACCCTCCTCCTCCTCCTCATCACCACTCTGCTTGCGTAAGCTCTTTGGCCGCCGCCTAGATATCTTCTTTTGCTTTTCGCGGATAGGGTCGTGGCATTGGTGCCTAAGTAAGGCGGTTTTCTGTGCCGTTCGTTACATTAGCTGTCGGTTGTGCAATTGCCATCTGAGAAGGGAAGGGAGGGAGAACAGACAAGCTTGCTCTTTCCCATTTTCGTGGATGAGGTTGCGGCCTTATTGCTTAGGCAGTTTGTGGTGGTGTAGAACGAGCAAGGCCGTGGACTTTGTCTTTTGAATTTTTTTCCGGAAGAATTGTGGTGGGGCCTTGGCGGTAGGGTAACCTTATAGTAAGGTGGCTGAATGATCTGGGGCCAGGAGAGAACGCAAAGTCTTCGGGTATCCTCACTGCTCGAGCAAACCCTTTACCAACCAAACCATACCTCAACTCCGCCCCCAACCACAACTTATCTCTATTTCCTATTACCAGAGTTCCCCATCCACACCACCCTGAGCAATGCATCTCATGTACACCCTTGACAAGGACGGCAATCGCATCTACACTCTGAAGAAAGTCACCACCGAAGGAGCAATTACAAAGTCTGCACACCCAGCCCGGTTCTCGCCCGACGATAAATACTCCAGGTAACATCCCCCAGCCCCACTACAAGAGAAGAGAGGAGAAAGATGGGAGGTACAAGATCACTGTGATGAGCACTATGTGAAGCGTTCCTAGCAATTCATGAGGATGCGAACATTATTCTAAATTATCCAATTGTTCCTGCTGAGTTTTCGCCTTTATCCTTTTTGTTCCCCCTTCTCTTTGGGTGGTTTGTTGAGAGAGAGCGTATGGCTAATGGATCCCAAAGGCATAGAGTCACGTTGAAGAAGCGATATGGAGTCTTGATGACGCAACAAGGCTCGTTTTCCCCTTCCCATTCAAGTCGCTCAAAGGCATGGATCCTGATAGTGTATAGAATGCAAACCGTGGTGAACGTGGCCTGTGGAAGAAAAGTTGGCGGATGTGTTTAAATCGTTTGGGACAGGCTTACGACATAATGATACTATTTTGAGAAGTGCACTAATAGGCACATATTCAACTATTTTCAGTTGGTGCTGGTGTTGTCGCGAATCCCGTCGGCTTGGATAACATGGGGGTCAAATAATACGGGGGTTCAACGAACAGACCAAGCAAAATCGCCGCTGGGATTAACGTTTACTGAGTCACTTGTAGTATAGTGTTCGCTAAGCCCTCCTAGTCTACTGTATGTGCTCTTGCTCGCCAGTGCTCTATAGATCCTCAATATCGTTACAGTATCTAGCCCCAGTGCAGATCCTTGTGATTATTTCTAGTGCTTGAATAAAAGATGTGAACTGCCATTAGTGGTGATAAGTTTCCACATACTATTATTACTGTACCTGTAGTTCAATATCCTATGACTGTTAGGTTCCGGACGATAGCCCTTGTGCGGTTAGATCTAGAGTCTGCTTGGCACCGAAAGAATTTGTGGAGAAGAAACAGCCATCCCTTCGTTTGATTTCGCGACCCACCCCTACGAGTAGCAGTGTGGCGACGACACTTAGGTGAGCGCAATGCTACAGAGTAGATTATCATTAACTATGCAATTGACCATTGTTTCCTAAACCTCTGGTACCCTCCCGAGTTTAAAATGGTGGACACTAGCTCATTTGAGTGATCAGGAACAAATACACGGAAAATGCTGTTTTCATCATGCTGAGTGCTACTGATTTTGCTCCATTCTGAGCACTACGCTGCCTCTCAAGCAAGAGGTTTTCCACATCACGAGTTCAACATTTCGAATGGGCCTAAACATCATGGTGGTTTAAGGCATACTTTGCCTGTTACTAACTAGTCATTGCTGATCGCAACGGCAGCGCAACGCCAAAAAGCTATGAAATTCGGAATCAAACGAGATCTACTCGTACCTGATGGTTCCCGTAGTTGCTAGACGCCAACTGCTTTCGAGTCCTATTCCCGTTCAGTGGGACTCCGTAGATAACACTTGTATAATATCAATCCCGCGATACGAAAATTTAGGTGCTACCTTATCAAATACGAATACACTGGAGACACCGATATATACCGGCATTCTACAAGGCATCGAATGGCCCCTGACGGCAGTCGTTATGTAAAGGAAATCATATTATCACCTGTGGCTAGAAGACCACCATGACTCTATCGCATTCCAGCATATCGGAGAAGCACAGCAGAAACCCCCGCAAACAGTTCTGACAGACCGCTCTGTGTTGCGCTGACCGCTATAATAAGGTGGATATTACACACAACAAATCACTCGATCCAACTATTAGCCGTCCTCTAGACACCTCGACAAGCCATACAAAGTGAGAGCCGATGCTAGCAGTACCCCAACCACGCCGATTTAGCAGAAGCTCTTGGTATCAAGTCCCCAAGGTTAGAGATTCTCAGCAAAACTGGCTACCATTATCAAGACTATCCTATCGCATAACCATAACCAAAGAAGAGGATTCAAGTTCTTATCGCAGACGTGCACAAGGCGCAAGCCAGTTGAACGCGCTTCCGCTGCAAATGGGCAAATCACGCATAGCCCTATGGCGCTCTTGTGACCCATTTTTTTCTTGTCACCCGGCAGATAGCATCAACAGGAAGCCTTGTACTCTTCAGGTACCACGCCGCGCAGAACAAGCATTATTAGTGGCCATCATCACATAAGAAAAGCCCCCATTTCCAAAAAGACGGCCAGCAGCGGGATTGCACCTTCTGCAGGACTGGTATGATACCAGATCCCTTTTTACTCCGTGCAAAACCGTCGATCTGAGGCACGACCAAGTCTTGATTCCCGGCAATGATCCCGTTACTTGGTACCGCTGGGGACCCACCCGCGATCAATAAGGATCGGGAGGGTGAGATGAGTTGGAGGAAACGCTGACGCCCTCCAGAGTGGTTGCAGTCACGCTCTCTCCCGTGGTTCTGGTTGGGCGATGAACGACATGATATGAGTGGTCAGGGGGCCTCAGCAGTGACCTCAAGAGGGCCCGGATGCTAACATTTTCCATCTCGCCTCTTTTTTTTTCTTTCAATTGAGGGGCTCCCGGCTGCTGCTGCACATAGGCCATGCAAGACCGAAAGGGAATGGGTGAAAAATGCCAATAAGAAAATAATAAAAATACCCCTCTTCATCGATGAGGAAAATTTTCTCACAGCGGTCCCGATGGGAACATCCTGAGTGTCACAGTCACAGAGCTCAGAAGGGATAGTGGGGGAAATCGCCTTGTTAGGGAATATTGGCTTGAGTGAAATCAATTAGGAAATTTCTTGGCAACGTAACCGCAGTTAAACGCTTTCTTTTTCTGGTTGTCAACTGCACGCGGACCCCTGGGTTTGCCTGCTTGTCTTCCCGTCTCTGTCCGAACCTTGGCGCTTGCTACTGTCTTCACCTCTCCTTGCATTGTGCTCCTCCATCATCTTGACAATACCCCTCTGTCTGCCTACTATCCTCTACTTGCTGGCTCCCTTCCCCCCCCCACGACCAGCTATACACCGGACTGAACCCCTAAATCGGTTTGTACTCGTTCATTGCTTCTACAAATGCCTTCATCACCGCCCCCAGAATCTAGTGCTTCAAGTTACCAACAGAGAGCCCCATCTCCCGCACCCCGTCCCGGATCTCCTCGTTCCACCACCCCAGCTCTCCGCGAACAGGCCACCGTTCGGCTGGGCTCTCCTGTTCTCCCGCATGGATTCCCCACAACTTCCACTCCAAGGCCTAGTTCTCCGGTGGTTGGCGCGTCAAACCCGCTCGCTCAGATAAATTGGGCCGGTTCCGGTGGGACTCCTCCGAGATTTGGAACTCCCCCACGGTTGGGTACTCCCACTAGGTATGGGACACCCCCGCCCGCAAACTTTAGCTCCGGGTTTGGCATAAATATTGCGAATTCGTCGTCGAAACCGCCCAGTATATATGGCTCGTATGACTCGCGGCAGCCAATTGAAGATGCGGAGGTTGTGAGGAGGCATTTGGTTGCTGAAGATCCGTCGGTTACGGGTCTGGTTGGGAGTGGCCCGTCTGGTAACCGGGGTACTGGTGGTGGGTTGGATGATGGGTTTTCGTCACTGCAGTTGCAAGGTGGTGACATCACTCGTCCGATTTATAGGTACGTTGAGAGCATAGAGGCGAGTGGGGGCAGGCGGAGCAGATCAAGGTCGTTCCATGTGCCCCGCCCTGAGCCAGAGGATGATACCCTGGATATCAGCACCATCAAGCAGATTGGAGGATTTAGAAGGAATTACATTCGTCGGAATGAAGGTTCTAGCCCGACTGGTGATGGCCATGGATCCCAGCCTGGACGGCCTTTTTTGACTAGGAATTTTATCGAGTTCTTGACTTTACATGGCCATTTTGCTGGTGAAGATTTGGAGGAGGATGATGAGGCCTGGGCGAGTGACGAGGCGCTGATGGTGGAAGAGGGACGGCGAGACGAGGATGAGGAAGAGCCTGGTGAAGGCAGTGCGCTGCTAGCCAGTAGAGCTCGGACTTCCGGTAGGAGGAGATCAAGAAGTATTTCCCAAGGGACCGCTGGGTCTGGGAAGGCGATACTCTTACTTCTTAAGAGTTTCGTTGGAACAGGAGTTCTATTCCTACCGAAAGCGTAAGTCCATAGACAACATTGCGGGCTCAGGGTGCAGTGCTAACAAATTATAGCTACTCTAATGGTGGAATGTTGTTTTCCAATTTGGTCTTACTTTTTGTTGCTGCGTTGTCATACTACTGCTTCGTATTGTTAGTGAAGACCCGACTGAGGGTAGCTGGCAGTTTTGGTGACATCGGTGGAATATTATACGGGGAGAAGATGCGTATCTTGATCTTGAGTTCTATCATCATCTCACAAATCGGGTTTGCAGCTGCCTACATTGTGTTTACGTCCGAAAATCTCCAAGCCTTCATCCGTAAGCACTCCCAAACTCAGCACGTTTCCGTTTAGCTAATAATATCTAGTCGCGGTGACAAAGGGTGAAAAGTTCATTGAAATCAAATACTTGATTCTCACGCAACTCATAGTTTTCCTCCCAATGTCCATGATTCGAGATATGGCGAAATTGGGAGGAACTGCCCTCGTTGCCGACTTTTTCATCATGCTGGGACTCATCTACCTCTATTACTATGACTTTTTCACTCTGGCTACTGAGGGCGTTTCTGACGTTGTCAACTTCAATAACAAGGACTGGACGCTCTTTATTGGGACTGCTATCTTCACTTTCGAGGGGATCGGTCTTATTATCCCTATCCAAGAGACAATGAAGCATCCCCACAAGTTCCCGAAGGTATTGGGCGGAGTTATGGTCATTATTACGGTTATCTTTGTTAGCATGGGTGCGCTGAGTTATGCTGCCTACGGTAGCGGGACTAAGACTGTTATCATCTTAAACCTACCACAGGACGACAAATTTGTTAATGGGTGAGCACTGGTGGTGGTTTTAGTTTGTGCGCTGGCTAATATCCGTTCAGCGTCCAGTTCCTTTACTCTTTGGCCATCCTGCTGTCAACACCGCTACAGCTCTTCCCTGCTATCAGGTCTGTAGATATGTTGGCTTGTTTTGTGGTAGATGGTGTCTAACTTTGATCTGCAGAATTATGGAAACTGGCCTCTTCCCTCGCAGCGGCAAAAACAATCCGTCCGTTAAATGGCAAAAGAACGCCTTTCGCTTCATCACAGTTTTTGTCACCGCTCTCATCTCTTGGGGTGGTGCCGATGATCTTGACAAGGTACGGCCAAGGCCATTTCCATTGCTCCACGCCACTAATATTATTATTCTTAGTTTGTTGCCTTGATAGGAAGTTTCGCATGTATCCCCCTCGTATACATTTACCCACCTCTCCTACACATGAGAGCGCACAATACCTCAAACATGATGAAAGTTGCCGACATAAGCCTTTGCGTCTTTGGTCTCGTTGTTATGGCGTATACAACTGCGCTGACTATCAAGAAATGGTCGGATCCAAATCAATAGTTGGGGTTTCCGTATTCGCATCTAGCTAGACAGGTTTTGTATCACAAGCTAGAAGGTTTGTTCACAAGCGTCAAGCAGTCATATGTTGGGGTTAACTGTTCTGTGCGTTTTTTTCCTTCTCTCATGGTAATCTAGGGGTAGTTTGTCTTGTTGGATTTTCTTCTCCTCTTTGGTTAGTTTCTTTTTCGTTCTTCTGAGGAATTTAATGCGTCCGCCTCTTGCGAGTTCTCTTTCCCTTTTCTCCCTTGAGAATACAGTAGTCTAAAGATGTTGAGGCGGTGGCGGCGGCAGCGGTGGTGGTGGTGGTGGGATAGAGATTTTTACTGTACGGTCAGGATGGATGGGCATTGCTATGTTGAAGTGTTGACAGGAAGTCTGTGATTTTTAGATTCAATTGTTCGTGAACCCTTATCTGTTCTTTATAATATTATTATGACACACCGCGTTTATTTCTTGTACGGCAGTAAATTGATTCCGTTGACCCGCGTGTTTCTCCGATCTGCTCTACCCTCGGACATGCTCGAGCAGACATATCCTCAGTAGGCGGGTATTTACCCGCCCAGGCGATACCGTTTCCTTGAATACTTCTCAGAAGGCAACAAATAATCCTGGGATAAGCATCTAACGTGGAATATAAAGCCAACAACCTAGGCTATTTATTGAAGTAGATTTGGCAAAAGGCTATGTGGTTTTGGTGAAGTTGGAAAGGAAGGGGAGAAGACAAAGGGGTTTGTTAGGAGACTAATTAAGGTTGAGATTAGTGTGATTTTGGAGTGTTGTGTTCAATAATTTTTATTCAGTAACTAAACTAGGGGGAACCACCACTCCGTGTTGTGCAAGATAACTATCAACTCCTCCCAAATGAGGCAAATCGACCATGGTTGCTAAATCCACCTGGAGCGTACTAGGGTACCATTCCCCTTTTGTTACCCTAGCGACTCTCTTGCCGAACCAGCTAAATCCCCCTGCGATAGATGTCGCTTCGACTGATTTGGCGCTTGTGATAGGGGTTTAGTTTATGGGCACTTGGAATCTTGGAGGTGTGAGGAATGTTGAGTTCTACGGTATCATATTGTTTATGGGCTAATTCTATGAATTAATTCTTGATGTGGAGGAATGCGGACCTGCCGAGCACTGGCACATGAGCTACTTCTCGCGCTCCATAAATACTGACCTGTACTCGAGTAGTGTACTGCCGGAGAATTCTTCAAGTAAAGGACGACCAATATTTATTTGCACTGCAGACTTACGCAGGTTTGGGCTTGATTTTTTCTAGGGCAATTGTATTGTACGACTAATGAACACCCTACCGGTAGTTCTAACAGGCATACTCGAGTATGATATGATATATCATACAACTCCGCTATGAGTGATCCTAGGGCATACCCATGATATCATCTGCTTACGTCCCACGTCCCAAGTGCGGGAGAAAACCAGGGTACAAACATCGGTATAGTACATAATCTATCCTCATCCTTTCATCCGCAGAACACTCACCATTCGCTCCTTTTTCTCCACTCACCAATAATGTCAAATTCTACCACCCGAATTGACGTTATCTCCCTCCTTTCCTCTTCCTCAGGAACCCCGGAACCGAGCAGAAAGCGCTCCCGTCCTCCGACCCCGGGAATCGATGCTGTCGTTCCCCCAAAACCTACCAGCGATCCTGCCACGCCTGTCATTGAGACCCTAAAGTCAAAATACGTCGGCAAATCCACCCTCAGAGAATATCTAAGCAGCCTCTCGAAAGACGAACTCGCCAAATTAATCCTCGAAACTGCCTACCCTCAGCCCGAACCTGCCGATGGAATCTTGCACTGCGTGTACTGTCATGAGACCTACGATCCCAAGACAGACAACTACGACTGCTCCATTGAACATTACGGGGAGCTGGGTGATGACAGGGGTGCCGATACGAAGTCATATTATTGCTGTGGGAAGTCAATGGATTACTATGGGTATGATGAGGACTATATGCAGAGTCCAAGGGATAGAGAGGAGAATAGGTACTGTTGGCAGGGAAAGCATAACGCTAGGGAACTGAGGGAAGGAGATCCCGATGCCGATGAGGGAAGTTGGTGGGAGGGCTGGCATAATAGTGGGAGGGCTTGTAAGGATTTAGGATGCAAGCCTGTTGAGGGTATGGTGAAGGATGGGGAAACGGGGGGGAAAAGGGTCAAGGTTTAAAGGGATTCGGGGCTATGGATGCTAGGGCCTTCAACAATGGTGGAAGTTTTGAGGGGTTCATGAGGCGCTGTACTGGTACCGGTACTCTATTACCGGTAGTTTCTGGTGCGGCAAGGAGGGGGCCCAAGACAATATTTCTACTCGTAGAGGAGTGATTTGCTGTGTCACACACTGCATCATTAGTCATTTGGCAACTATTTTTTTTATTCGGAAAATCCCAATTCTGAGTTGAAATTTCTAGTTTCTTGGCGTGCACGGACATTATTTGTATGGGGTGGCGACTCGGAATTTGTGAATTTTCGAATAAAAAAATAGTTGCCAAATGACTCTATTTATCCGTACAAGTAACTCTCATCGAATTAGAGTTGCAGGGGATATGTTGGTGGCCAAGAGATACCGGTAACAGGATGGAATGCTGGTAATATGGGTTAATGTCTAGCTGCTTCTTTTATGTTCATAAGTCAAACCTTATTAAATTGAAGGTTGGGGCGGTAGACTGGCAGGGCCGCTTGCACTGCTCTTCATACGTAGGATGGGCATACCTAAAGCGGAATTGGGTTGCTGTTCAATGCAGAAAAGTGAACATTTTGTAGGCCGATTAATGCAGCTCCTGATGCTGGTCAACTACCGGTACCGGTACCGTACAAGTACCAGTATTATACCGTAGCACCAATCGACGAACGGGCACAAAAGAGTCCAGATGATGCAATAAAATATTTGGAAAGATCCCCATAGCTCGAATATAGTATCAAGACTGAAGCTGAAATCTGGGGTAGATTCTGAGAATTTATAAATTCTGCTCTTTCCTAAAATCTCAACAAAGCCTTTGCTTGAGCTTCTTCTCATTACAGGTACTTGTATCCCCCTCCGCGGATCCTTTTCAATCTTCGATTTCTCGCTTATTTTTTAAGGTTGGATGCAGCCAAGAAAGTGCCCGAAGGCTCACGTTTCGCTCTGATTGGTCCTGATATTCTGAAAGCGTGGGGCAATTGCACATGATGGTTGTCTTGTCTATTTCTCAACGCTTTTACGGGCAGAGAGAGAGAGTGTGTGTGTGTGTGGTGCATACGAAGCTACCATACCTCGTCGGGCTATGATGGTCCATCCATCCTACTCAATTCAACATTCCTACGAAAAGCTTGCGCTTGAGTGTGCTGCTGTAGCCATGCCCTTCTTCCCTTTTTAAATTCCCCCCCCCCTCCTCCTTTATCCCTTTTCTCTTTTTAAACACTCTCTCCACTGAATCTATCTGCCATCCCCCACATCTCGACCCTCCACCTTATCTCTCTTATCCAAACATCAGGTCCGATTGAGAGCCCACAAACCCTCAAGATGCTTATTCTTCGTGCTGTGGTCAAGTCAAGTCGTTCCCCGCTCCTTGTTAGGACGGGTGTGAATGGTTTGGCGGGTAGGAACAAGGTGAGGTCGTTTGTGGCGGTGGTGGGAATTCCGACCGTGGAATACTTGCTGACAGGGCCCCGATGAGCATTCAGCCTATTGGTGGAGTCTCGTAAGCCTAAACCATCCCGTTTATTGGGCGGTGACGTATTTCGCTCGATTTCAATTCTTCGTGCTAACGCTCTCTATACAGTCCGTTCACTTTCTCAGCCTTTGCTTGCAGACCCCACACCGAGGAAGTGCCGTCAATTCCCAAGCTTTATGAATATTCTACAAAATCAGATATGCCTATCCGAGTGGTGAACATCTCCTTGCCCCAACGGTGTTAGTATGTTTATATACTGACTTTGTCCCTAATTAAAAGCCCCTAACCCCGGATAACAAAACCGCACGCTTCCGTCGCCATGAATACGTCCCTGAAGTCCAGCGTCCACACAAGCCTGTAATCTTCACAATCAATGAAGATCCCGCAGTGGTCTCTTCGGAGGTCGGTGCCGTCCTAGGCAACGCTGATACGGAAGTCTACATCAAGGAGATGAACCCCGATGTTCCGGAGATGCCCAAGAGCGAGAAGGTGGAGTTTTAGTGCTTTCTTTCTTTTTTTCTTCTTTCTCTCGCCTTGTTTTGGTTCTGGTTTTAAGGCGTTCCGTTTATTCATTTTTACTATGACGGTAATTAGGAAAAAAATGGTAAAAGGATCAAAGGTTGGGAAAAACAAACGGGGAGGTTCAACTTATGATTTACGATTATGTTCGGGTACGATTTTAACTTGTGGGATTAGTTATTAGTTATGTTAGGCGCTTTATGATGAATATATGCATTAGGTTGATTTTGTGTAATTTATCCTCCGGGGGAACTTTATGTTTTGCATTGTAATTTGAAGATTTAAATTACGTAGGTTATAGCGCTTCGTGATACATTGCTCTCCTACTTGGGAATACATCCAGTACCGGTGAAGGCCTCCTACACTGTACATCGAGACGCGGCTTTCCCTACACCTGTATCTGGGATAAAGTGTCTGAGTGTGAGATACGGTTAGGTTTTCCGCAGTTGGATGGCCGTGTATCATAATAGTGGCCGTATCTCTAGATACAGGGTATCGGGAAAGCTCGAAGAGAGAAGAAATGTGCTGGGACGTTGTACAGTAGTTGCCTCTCCTAGGGTAGTAAAGCAGTTTACTGTACTACCGGTAGTACATATTCCTTTTGTTTCGCCCCCCGGAGGGCTGACTTTGCTATGGTCTTCCCTCGGGCGGCTGGTGGGGGGGGGGGAATTCCAACGTCCGAGCACACTTTTCCCCTGTTCATGTCCTTCCTCTACTGTATGCACATCCTCATTGGCTAGGGACAAGAGTAGGTCACCGAGTGATACTCCATGCTAGAGTTTCATTCCGGGAGTAGCTTGCAGTTTCTCTCTCCCTAAGCTGGTTACGAAAGTACTAACTATATATTATCATTTGGATAACAGCCGACGTGTATTTGCTATCTCCACGCGTAATGGCTTTTCGTACCGCTATCTTTTCTAAAATAAAAATAAAAAAAATATAAGAATAATGTAATAATAATAATATTATTATTAATAGTATAAAAAATGTCACTCAAAAACACCAAATGTCACTCGGGATAGCCGCGTGCTCTGTATCAGGGCACCGACGCGGGAAACCTACTTGCTATGGCTTCCTTCCACCGAATTCCTATCATACCGCGATACCCTTTTCCCCTGCGCTTTCTTGGTCACACTTTATCACACCTACCTACCACGACGTCGGTCTGGAGCCTTGCTCACGGTCTCCTCTAGCCCCTCCCCGCCAAGCCGTCTGCGGCATTGCTTCCACCACTATGAACAGCCTCACTAAAAATTTGTCAAGACAGTAATGTTTCTTCCATCCTCAACCTTCCACTTCCCCATTCCCTCCCGTCACTCCCTCGCACAGCAGAGCTCTCTTAAGAAGAAAGCAGCGCACAATGACCACAATAGCAGGAGACTCCACACCCCCCGCTTGCAAAGTCGTCTACGCCTCGACCGTGGCCGAGGGCATACTGGGGGAAGTCAAGGTCTCAATGGAGAGGCTAGGGCGGGCACCGCTATTGGTTGGGTTCCTGGCCAATGCAGATCCCGCGGCGAGGATGTATGCTAGTTGGACGGAGAAGACTTGTTTGCAGAAGTTTGTGGGCTCTTTTATTTATTTATTTATATTTATATTTTATTTCCGGGGGTGCTAATCTGCTGCAGTGGAGTAAGGTTTGAGCTTAGGGAGGTAGATAGGGATGACCTTGAGGAGAAAATCATCGCGGCGAATATGGATGATGCGGTTGGGGGAATTATTGTTTATTATCCGGTTTTTGGGAGTAGTCAGGTTTGATATTCCTCCTGCTGCGAGGTTGTGGGATTAATGAGAAGTAGGACGCATACCTCCAACAGATCACTTCCAAAGAAAAAGATGTTGAAGGCCTCTCACACGCTTACTTGTTCAACATGTACCAGAATATCCGCTTCCTCGACCCCGAAAAGTTGCAAAAGTCGATCCTGCCGTGCACACCCCTGGCTATTGTCAAGATCCTCGAGCACATCTCCGTGTATAACTCCATCCTGCCTTACGGCAATAGGCTCTTTGGAAAGACTATCACTGTCGTCAACCGCTCGGAGATCGTGGGACGTCCGCTTGCAGCGCTATTGGCGAATGATGGAGCGAACGTGTACTCTGTTGATATTAACAACGTGCAGTACTTTACCCGGGGTGCGGGAATCAGGAGACGGCAGCATCAGGTTCATGGTACGGAGTTGAAGCTCGAGGATGTGGTGCCCAAGAGTGATGTTGTGATTACTGGAGTGCCGAGTAAGGAGTATAAGTTTCCCGTAGGGTTATTGAAGGAGTATGCTTCTCTCACTGCAGTATTAGGGGTTACGTGGCTAACGTGGGCTGTCACAGCGGAGCGATCTGCGTGAACTTTTCTTCGGAGAAGGTATGCTTCCCATGACTCCCTAATTGGATTATGACAGGGTGGGGTTGACGTGGAGTGTATAGAACTTTGGGCCAGAAGTGAAGGAGAAAGCGTCGATATATGTTCCGGCCATTGGGAAGGTTACAATTGTGATTCTCCTTAGAAATCTTCTGGTATGTCTATTTGCTTTAATGGAGATTTGGTGGCTTGGATGCTAATATTTGGTTGCAGAGAGTTATGGAGAACCGAGAGCAAAGAAAGGCGGCGGCAGAGAAGGAGAGTTTGTAGATTTTTTTTATAGAAAGCGTAATTGCTTTACCGGTAGTAGAGCTTGCATAGAGGCTTGTTTAGTATCAATTGGACTTATTTCTTGTGAGTTTTGATGGGATTGGGTACTAGATTACTGGTATCGCACTCTGGAGGAAAATTTGGATACTTTTTTTATCCGACTCACTTTTGACCCTGGGGCTGAGTGCTTCTATTGGTGCTGTGATTCTACATTTTAGTTTATACATGCGAACCCCTGTATGAAACCATACTGTACGGCCTAAGAATTACGCGAGGCGGTCCACTGCCGCATTGATAAAAGAGAAAACCACACAATATCATGTCATGAAGGTGGTTTCGGTTGATGTTCCCGTTCGGAGTATCTTGGCCGGGTAACCATTGGCACTGAGCAATTCTTTCCCGGGACTTTTTCGGTACGATATGATACCGGTGTGGGGGTGTTCGATTGCTTTACCCTTGCTGGATGGTGTCTGGACCGAGCCGTATCCACCTGTGTGACTGAGGTTGAACTTCTAGGGATACGTCCAGGAATAACTCAATGCAGATGTGTCTGTGGGGAGGGATGCTTGTTGAGATCAACTAAGGGTGGATAAAACTAGAACAACTGAATGCAATAGTGACGCAGCAGAGATAGAGTATATTGGATGATCCCCTTCCACGGGAGGCATGCTATCTACCTGAGGTACATCAAGGTGGCTTTTATGCATAGAATCTATGCGTGCCAAGGCTAGCTACCAAGGTGTTCTGTTGGGTGGAAAAGAGTCCTCCGAACCACTAGAATACCTCAACAATCGGGTTCTCGGCACACCGGTACTGTACGGTGGAAAGTGCCTAAAGGCGGGACCTCCGGTGAAACGGGAATTCCGTTGCTACGATACCGATCGGGATTCAACCAAGAATTGCCAAGACATGATTAGTAAGATGCAATGATATTGTCCTATGATAATATTCAAAGAATCACAACTTGCCTAGGATAGACGTGCAGTAGTTTTCAGTGCTTTGGATGGCCCAAGATGATGTCTGTAATGGGAGCCAGTAGCAGGCAAGCGCCTTTGCTTATTGTTTGGACATGGTATATTGTTATTGAGGGTTCGCTGCAGTTGAAATTGGTTGTTTATTGTTGTATCACAATCCTCGCTTTATTTTTTATTTTATTTTTCATGTCTTAGTCATCCACTTTTTCTACTGTATATTTCATCCTGCTACTAAGTAGATTCTATCCCTAGTTTCACTCTCACCAAAATTTTCACTTTTTAAACTTGAACTACTTTCCCATAAGCTCCTTAATTTTAATAAAAAAACCATGGGGCTCTTCTCCTTGCAAATCGCTTTCTCTCAGTGGTTTTTTTATTTTTTTATTATTTCTTTTGAGTAACTAGTTCAAGATCGCGTTTGGCCTGTTTTGAGGACCCGGTTTGGTTCACTTTGCACTATACCGGTAAATACCGTAATTATCATACATGGTGGTCCAAACCCCATGACCTAATTTGTAGTCTTGGCCAAGGCACACTATCGATAAGCTACAAACCTTAATTTCTGAGACTCAGCTCGCACTCGCTCGATCTACTAGTACCACCGTATGTCAACCTTTCTAATCCTTTTGTAGCCACTCGCAACCGCCACCGCCAAAAATGCCTCGTGCACCAGAACCACCCCCTCGACCACAACCCCTCCCCCAAGCATCCACAGCGCCCCACCAATCGAGAGGCGGATACGCACCCTGGCACACCATCCCTCCCCAAAAAATAATTTCAATCGAGCACCCAGCCATCATCAAGAATGTGGATAAAGCAATCGAGACACTGGGCGGTGCTAAAGCGCTGAAAAAGGTTCCATCCTCAGCCCTCCTCCTGTCCTGGCGCTTTCTTGACTGACGGAGTTATAAGCTCTCGGAAACAAATGCCTCCTCCGGCCTCGACCTCCGGTTCCGGCCCGAGGACATCATGCAGCCGCCCATTCAATCGAAAACCGTCGGGACGAATAACATACTCCTCAAGATCCGCATACCAAAGCGTAAGCGTACGTCCGGGGAAGGCCCGGATGAGCGCAGCGTGCTGGAGAAGCTACGCGATGCCGGGGGGAAGTATACGGTCGAAGCTGTGGGGGTAATTGCGCGGACGGTGAGGTTTAGGGATATGGCGAATTATCAGTTTAATACGGCGGATATGGAGATTGTACAGAGGGTTAGGGTTGAATTGGGGGGTTTGGAGTGTTTGTGCTGTCCTTTTTGAGGAGTTCTGTATGGTGGTGGTGGTGGCGGTAGTGCTAATCTAGAGGGGTTATTGCAGATGAGAAGATCAAGAACTTTGACATCCCGCCCAGTCGTGGACTTAGTGATCCGCATCCCATTCTGCCCCCGCCGGCATTCTCGAATACGGCGATGCAACACAATTACCACTACCGTCAGAACCCCGCCATCAAAAAGACCCTGGTGGCCGGCAAGCCTGCACTGCTGAACCTC
>Ga0307507_10006780_pt1 | contig 17188 bp, 10 predicted proteins | sample 7_EM_MG_FD_207223 | JGI IMG/M metagenome (GOLD analysis project Ga0307507, IMG submission 207223) | Populus trichocarpa ectomycorrhiza microbial communities from riparian zone in the Pacific Northwest, United States - 7_EM | ecosystem: Host-associated > Plants > Roots > Unclassified | place...
TTAATGACAAATTAGTTATTTTTATTATTTTATTTTGTTAGCTACAGCCCAAGGCTTGTTTGGGCTTACTTAATACTTTGTTTTCAGTTAGGATCTAAAGCTTGTTTGGATTAAGTTATGGGCTTTTCAGTTTAGGGTTTTGGGTCAGTTTTGAGTGGACCTCATATAAGTCCACATAAGGGGTCCATTATGTTTAATTTTTCCAGAACTATTTAAACTCATGTAAGCCAAAATTTCAGCAGCTTTTGATAATAATTACTTCTGAATTTTTCAGTTTTAACGTGTGAGAGTGATTCTTGCATTCTTCAGTTCTTGAACAAATTGAATTTGATTTATCGAAGATTAACTGGCTTCGTGGCGTCATTCTACTCAATCCAATAGTGTTGGTGCCTTGGGGCAGGTTTCCATTGTGTTACACTCCTATCAGACCTATTTCGGCTTTCCGGGATCAGATCTCAATCTTGATTGTGAGTTACGTGATCATGAGGTCGTATCAGCTAGAATTAGATTTGTCACCATTAAGAAGTTCCAAATAGACTAGGAAATCTGATCTGAAGGTAGAATTTATTCTGAAGTCTTCTTTCCTTTTTGTAGCTAGGATGAATAAGGAATCCTTGTTAGAAAAGGATTCTGAACATTTATGAATCCTTGCCACACATGGAAACTATGTTGCAGCCCATTAAAAATCTTTGTAGAGCTAGGAGATTTCCAAAACCAGCTGCCACATCCTTTTAGAAAAAGAATCCTAGCCAAATAGGAAGTCCACAAGTTAAAAGGAAGTAAATAACAAAATTCGTACAGCCTCTGTTGACCCATGTTTCGATGCCTTCCCAAACTCTGATTGACCTGAAATATTAAACCAATGTAAGACAACATGTCAGGAGACTCCAGGTAAACGTTCAGCTCGATCCAACGGTCGGATTGAGAATTATGATTGTTGCCGTAAAACTGGATAGTTGCACATTTTACGTCAAAATTTGAATTTGACCTTTCCTGGATCGTATCATTTTTAGATCAATAAACTTCTTTGCTGCACTTATTGTGTGTTGGCGGGATAATCTCCCTTCCATGGTTCTCTAAAGCACTGAAAAACAACTTATCGAAGAACAACTGTCTTCGTGGCGTCATCCTTATACTTCTCGTTCGCGAATCAATATTCATTGGGTGGGGGTTTTCCGTTTCCAATAGTGCTGGTGTCTAAGTACAAGTTATCTTTGTGTCACACTCCTATCAAACCTGATTTACTTGGCTTTCCGGGAATTGGTGTCTTTGCGTGCTGGTTGCATGACCACGTGATCACGAGCTTCACGCATCAACTTGAGACATAACAACATTACTTGTGGCCAAAAGAGTTCGTAATCCATTTGAATCATAACTACTTGAAGCATCTGAAAGGACAAGGTAAGTTAAATAGGAGACATGCAAAATGAGTTGAATTCATTGAAACATTTTCTTACGTAATCAAGTATAAGCAAGGCAAAGAGAACATCGTAGCTGATACACTTTTCACGCAGGTATGTTCTTTTACACACCATCAATACTAGATTGCTAGGCTTTGAATATGTGAAGGAATTGTATGTTAATGATTTTGACTTTGCCAAGATTTTTAATGCATGTTGACATTCGGCTTTCGGTAAGTACTTGAATATGTGTTCCTGCTAGTTCTTTGCGTGAAGCATGTGGGGGTGGTTTAATTGGTCATTTTGGAGTGGCGAAAACCTTGGATGTATTGCATGAGCATTTCTATTGGCCAAAGATGAAAATGGATGTGCAATGAATTTGTGAACAATGCATTGCTTGTAGAAAGGCAAAATCTTTTAGCACAACTGTATGGACTGTATACACTATTGCATGTGCCTATTGAACCTTGGGTAGATATTTTTATGAACTTTGTTTTAGGTTTACATAGGTCAAAGAAAGGTAGAGGCTCTATTTTTGTTGTGGTTGATAGGTTTTCTAAAATGGCACATTTCATTGCATGCCATAAAACAGATGATGCATCTCATATAACAGACTTGCTCTTTAGGGAGATTGTATGTTTGTATCACATTCCTAAGAGTATGGTTTTAGATCGTGATGTTAAGTTCCTTAACTACTTTTGGAAGACTTTATCGGTAAAGTTGGGAACTAAACTCTTATTTTCGACAACTTGTCATGCTCAAACAAATGGACAAACTAAGGTAGAGAATAAAACATTATCCCAACTTTTGCGTGTTGTTATTCAAAAGAATTTGAAAAGGGGGGAAGAATGTTTTCTTTTGTTGAATTTGCTTATAATAGAACTGTGCATTCGACTATTAACTTTTCTCCTTTTGAAATTGTTTATGCGTTTAATCCACTAACTCCTATGGACTTAATTCATTTACCTTTTGAAGAAAGGGTAAGTTTATATGGTGAAAAGAAGACAAAGATGGTGAGATAACTCTATGAGGGAGTTCAACTATAAATAGAGAAAAAAGAATAGACTATACGCTTCTAAAGCAAATAAGGGACTTAAACAGGTTATTTTCCAACCCGGTGATTCGGTTTGGGTGCACATGTGTAAGGAACGATTTCTTAACCAAAAGAAATCAAAATTACACCCTCGTGGTGACGGTCCATTTTAGGTTTTAGAGAGAATCAATGAAAACGCATATAAAATTGATCTTCCAGGTAAGTATGGTGTTAGCGCTACCTTTAATGTTGTTGATCTTATGTTATTTAACACAGGTTTTGATTCGAGGTCAAATCCTTGGAGAGAGGGGATAATATGGACCAACCCAGAAACATCAGTAAGGACCCATTACATGTTCCAAATGGTCCCATGACTCGGTCCAAGACAAAGGTATTTAAAAAGGTATTGAATGCATTGGTTTTCAAGTTTTCGACCAAGTCAGAATTGAAAAGTCCATTAGAGTATCAAGAGGAGGCCCTGATACAACTTATCCATGTGCAAGAGGGGCCCAATACAACCTTATTTGGGCCATGAGGTGAGAACAACAAAGGAAACAAAATAATCCTACTACAACTTGGAAACAACATAGTGGCTACCTTTTCCTTTTGTTTCTATGATTAACGGGCTGTATGGAAGGTTATAAATAAGCATTAAATCAATTCTATAATATTTTATTCCTTCTCTTCTTCTCATGGAAAAACATGGATTTGATATTAGGGGCTTCATTTTATTTTGTTAGCTATAGCCTGATGCGAACCTCGTGATTACGTGGTCACGTAAAGACACTAATTCCCGGAAAGCCAAGTAAATCAGGTTTGATAGGAGTGTGACACAAAGATAACTTGTATCTAAGCACCAACACTATTGAAAATGGAAACCCCACCCAATAAATATTGATTGGTGAACGAGAAGTATAAGGATGACGCCACGAAGCTAGTTGTTTTTTGATAAGTTGTTTTCAGTTCTTTAGAGAACCAGGAGGGAGATTATCCCACCAACACACAACAAGTGTAGCAAAGAAGTTTATTGATACGATCCAGATAAGGTCAAATTCGGATTTTGACGTAAAATATGCAACTATCTAGTTTTAGAACAACAGTCATAATTTCAGGTCAATGAGATTTCGGGACGGCATCACAATACTGGTCAACAGAGGTTGTACAAATTTTGGTTTTTACTTCCTTTTGACTAATGGACTTCATATTTGGCTTCTTTTCCTAAAAGGATTTAGCAGTTGGTTTTGGGAATTTACTAGTCTATAAAGATCTTTGTTAATAAATGTTTCCATAGTTTTCATCTGTGACAAGGATTCATAAATGTTTCAGAATCCTTTTCTTACAAGGATTCCTTATTTATCCTAGCAACAATAAGGAAAGAAGACCACAAAATTAATTCTACCTTTAAATCAAATTTCATAGTCTATTTGGGCCTTCTTAAGGGTGAAAAATCTGATCCTATCATATTTAGGATATTAAATTTGGATTTATTATTGTTATTATTATTTTCTTTATAATTTAAGGTTTTATTACTTATTGGGGTCAATTGTAAGTGAGTTTCATATAAGTCCATCTAAGGGGGTCCATTAGGGTTTATCTGAGTCTAGAATCAGTATAAATAAGGACATAACCATACATGTAAGGGTTACACAATTTTCATATCAATAAAATTCTTTTGCCGCACTTGTGGTGTGTTGGTGGGATAATCTCCTTTCTTTGGTTCTCTAAAGCACTGAAAACGACTTATTGAAGAATAACTGGCTTTGTAGTGTCATCCTTATACTTCTTGTTCGTGAATCACTATTTGTTGGGTTGGGGGTTTTTATTTTCAATAGTGTTGGTGCCTAGGTACAAGTTATCTTTGTGTCACACTCCCATCAAACCTGATTAACTTGGTGTTGCGTGAACACGTGATCACAAGGTTCGCATCATTTATTGATTTGAAAATTGTGTAACCCTTACATGTTTGGTTATGCCTTTATTTATATTGACTCTAGACTTAAAGAAACCCTAATGGATCCCCCTTAGGTGGACTTATATGAGGGTCACTTATAATTGACCCAAATAAGTAATAATAACCCAAAGTTTAAGAAGAAAATAATAAAAATAATGAAAATTACCATCTTAAATATGCTAGAATCAAATTTTTCACCTTTAAGAAGTCCCAAATAAATTAGGAGAAATCTGATTTGGAAAATTTGTGCTACTGCCCCCTTTGATGTCCTTGATTAGCTTTGATTTCCTTGGACAAATAAGAAAACAAATTCCCTCCTATGTTGCTAATTTAATTACTTTCCTTACTAGGTTAGGAAAAACATTAAATACTCCTACCCTATTTAGGAACAAGATCTGGTCAACTTCCTTACATAATTAGGAGAATAAATTGCTGACTTTTTATCCTTGTAGCATTAGGAAAAAACAACTCTTTCAAGTGCTTCAATGATTCATGATCAAAATGTATCACAAACTCCTTTGGCCACAGGTCACGTCTCTAAAGTTCTTACCAAGGCATAGAGGTCCTTGCATATGCAAGATAATTCAAGGCTGCTCCAGTAAGTTTTTCGCTGAAACAGGCAATGAGCCTCCTATCATGCATTAACATAGCTCCTATATCAATACCTGACGCATCACATTCAACTTCAAAAGCTCTCGTAAAGTCTGGCAAAGCTAAAACAGGCGTCGAACAAAGTTTGTCTTTCAACAAATTAAAAGCCCTATCCTGTTCATCATTCCATTTAAATCCAATAGACTTTTTCACAATTTCAGTTAAAGGTGCAACACTAGTACTAAAATCCTTCACAAACATTATATAAAAACTAGCTAGTCCATGAAAACTCCTTACCTCACTTACAGTTTTGGTGGAGGCCAATCCCAGATGGCCTTAACTTTCTCCTCGTCCATCTCGATACCTTGTTTTGGAGAAAGAGGTACAAGAGTGATGGTTTTACTATCCTTTACAATAGTGAACCTATTTCTAAACCCATCATGAATCGCCTTCTGATCAAACTGCCATGGACGCCCCAAAAGTAAGTGACTACATCACACATAACCTCATCAAATACTTTCCAATAGCAAACACAATCAATACTTGCTTAGTAACCTCCACCTCACCACTCATTTAACCATTGCAATCTATAAAGCCTAGGATGCTTAATACAACTCATATTCTTCACAAGAGTATTGCTAGCTACATTAACACAACTACCTCAATTGATTATCATGCTACATACCTTGTTTTGGATGTGACATCGAGTGTGAAATATGTTTTCCCGTTGCTGATCTGCATCATCTTTTTTGATTTGCATGTTCAGGGCACGCCTTATAACCAAGGCCTCCCCCTCAACAGGATATGCAATCTCCTCATCACTATAATTCACCAAATGTGGCATCTCTTCACTTTCAGATTTGTCGCTTTCAGATTCAACCTCTCCATTGTCTTTTGTAATCATAACTCTTCGGTTTGGACACTGAGATGCAATGTGCCCCTTCCCTAAACACTTAAAACATTTAATATCTCTCTCACAAGTACATTGAGATTTAGATTACCTTTCCAATCCGTATGATCATCCTTTTTTCCCTTAGGTGGTTCGGCCTTCGTATAAGGCTTTGGTTGGACAACCCCCTCTCTTTTTAGATTCGGCCTCCATGTTGAGGAAGATGAAGCCAAATTGGTCTGAAAACATGTAATGCCCCTTCTCTTTATTTGCCTCTTCACCTTCGTTGTCATATGGACCATGTCCTCCAATTCCACACAATGTTGTAATTCAACATTCGCAATGTCCCTATTCAACCCATTTAGAAATCTAGCCATAGTAGCCTCCCTATCCTCAATCACATTGGCCCACATCATTGCGATCTCCATCTCCTTGAAATACTCATCCACAGACCTAGAACCCTGATTCAAACCCTGCAATTTCATATACAAATAGCACAGGCATAGCACACGGGCTCATACTCTCATGAATGCTCATCAACTTGCCTTTAAAGCTCCTTCATCTCCTCTGGATTGCTTCTATAGGCTGGTCGGTTAAGAATTAAAGCTCCAGGTACGAAATCAATCTAATGCTCTATCCCCCTCAAAGGTGGTAATCCGCTAGGAGTATCGTCGAGGAACACATCGTCAAACTCCTACAACACAGAAATAGCAACACTAGGCACAATATGATCAAGATCATTAGTATTAAAGTTGATACAATTCGGGCAACAAAAAAACAATCAGATTCGGATTTTGACATACAATGTGCAACTGTCCAGTTTTACGGCAACAATCATAATTCTTAATCTGACCGTTGGATCAGGCTGAAAGTTCACGTTGGATGTCCTGACATGTTTTCCTACCTTGGGTTAATATTTCAAGTAAATCGAAGTTCAGGAAGGCATCGCAATAGTGGTCAATATAGGATGTACGAATTTTGTTATTTACTTCCTTTTTACTTGTGGACTTCCTATTTGGCTATGATTTTTTTCCTAAAATGATTGATAAATGTGGCAGCTGGTTTTGGGAATTTCCTAGTTCTACAAGGATCTTTAATGGGTTGCAAGATAGTTTTCCAGTGTAGCAAGGATTCATAAATGTTTTGAAATCCTTTTGTTACAAAAGAAGACCTCATCATTAATTCTAACTTCAGATCAGATTTCTTACTTTATTTGGGACTTCTTAAGGGTGCCAAATCTGATCATATTATATTTAGGATATTAAATTCAGATTTATTATTGTTATTATTATTTTCTTTTTAGTTTAAGGTTTTATTTACATTATTTGGGTTTAATTGTAAGTGGGCCTCATATAAGTCCATATAAAGGTTCATTAGGGTTTCTTTCAGTCCAAAGTCAGTATAAATGAAGGTATAACCCCACATGTAAGGTTATGCAATATTCAGATTAATAAAACATATTGTTTGCCGCACTTGTTGTGGGATAATCTCCCTTCCTTGGTTCTCTAAAGAATTGAAAATGACTTATCAAAGAATAACGGGCTTCGTGGCATCATCCTTATACTTCTCATTCGCAAATCAATATTCGTTGGGTGGGGGTTTCCATTTCTAATAGTGTTGGTGTCTAGGTTCAAGTTATCTTTGTGTCACACTCCTATCAAACCTTATTAAATTGGCTTTCTGGGAATTGGTGTCTTTGTGTGTGGGTTGCGTGACCATGTGATAACGAGGTTCACATCAAAAGTAAGCCTCTTTGCACACAACTAAAATCATTGGCTTGTTAGTGAAAAATGCAGATCTGACATAAAAATTGGGTTTTTCTTTAGTTTTTCCACAAAAGTCTCATCATCCTTCCTGACTTTCTACTCATCTTGTCTTACCTCCACCCTCGGCTAGGTTTGGGTGTTTTTAAGTAGTGGTTGAATGGTCTGATTTGTTTGGAGTGTTGGCTGAATATTTGTTTGTGTTTGGATGGGTGGTCGAATGGGTTGCCGTGGTGTTTTGGGTTGTGGCTGAATTTGATGGTCTTCTCTCCCCTTGTTCCTCACCTTGATTTTCTCTCCCCATAACCTCATGCTCACTTTTTAGCTTTATTTGATGATCATACACCTATTTAGGTGGAAAAGGTACAATAGTAATGGTTTTACCATATTTTACAATGTTATACCTCGTTTTAACCCTATCATGAATTGCCTTTCAATCATATTGCCATGGTCTCCCCAACAAGATGTGACTTGCTTGCATTGGAACCATATTGCACAGAACTTCATCAACATACTTCCTAATCGAAATTGGAACCACAACCTGTTTAGTCACTTTCACTTCACCACCATCATTCAGCCATTGCAATCTATATGGTTTAGCATGCTTAACAAAACACAAGTTCAGTTTACTAACATTAACACAACTTCCACTATCTATAATTAAACTACATACCTTGCTTTGTACAAGCAACGTGTATAAAAGATGTTCTCCTTTTGTTGATTAGTTTCATCTTACTTGACCTGAACCTGAAGTGTTCGCCTTTGATTAGTACTTAAAAGTACATACTCATTATGGTTATACAACATCATATTGCACTTGAAGTATCAATAACTCCTTAACTAAAGCATGTTTTATAATAACAAGTCTGATAATATAAGATACCTTTAATTTATGATAAATGTTTATCTTAAATGTAGGCCTATCACACAAATCAAAGGATTGATTGATGAGTTTAACTATTGAAATTGAGAAGACAAAGAGAGGGTTGAGCTTAGAAAAAAGATGTTGGTTCAATTCAAACTAGAACACCATTTGGTTATTGGATCATAACTGGAGTTGTAGACCTTGATTTAGGTTTGGTTTATTTTGATGGAAAAATAAGAAATAGGCCTAAAACATTTATGAAGAGTCCAAGACTCAAGACTGCCGTTTTGGAGTTCAAATCTTAGAAGCAAACGAGAAGTCTGAATCTGTCTATAGCCTAGACACTGTTTGGTGTTTGAGCCATATCTCGAGTCCTAAAAGTCTAAATGAGCTCATTCTTGTTTTGTTGGAAAGCTAAGACACATTCCCAGAACTGTCATGAAGAAGATCAGTTCAAATTCTGATGTTAACAATGATGTTTTGTCTTGCCAACAAAGTTAAGAGTTAGCCACCAAGTCAAGGGTTAGCCACCAACTCTTTTGTTAGTTATCAAATCAATAGTTTTGAATTTTAGCCTATAAAAGGAGGCATCTGCCATGCATTTGGACATCTTGGTTTTCAGATCAAGATCTTGCCCTTATTCTTTTTCTTTGTATTTTTGTAATGTTTAAGTTTTGCTTTCATTAATCTCTTATTTATGCTTTTCATCATAACTATGTTCTTATCTAGTTTATTTATGTTTATCTTCTTCATAATGTTTAGCTAAGTTTATCATGTCAAGGTGAAAAGGTTTCACTAATGGTGTTAGAATAAGTATAGTATAAACTCAACATGGACTTTAATGTTTGATATGAACATGTTTATAATTGTTATCTTACTCACTCTTAATACCTTGCTTGCTAAATGGTTAATCTAGATTTGTGTAGAACAACCCTTGGTACAACAAATACTTGATCCTTTCATAGCCAACTGTATGGTATAACCGACACCTGTGTTATGAAAAGAACTTGATTTGTTGTTGACATAAGTTATCATCATGAATGCTTGACAATATTTACAAGTATTGGCATTACTCAAATAAGATAATTACTATGATCATGTTAATAATTTATAATCCGATTGGAACCTTCTTTGTGTGTGGTTTCCAGTTAAGAAATAAAAAGAGTTTATATTATACTTATTTGAAATACCATTAGTGGATCCTCTAACCTTGACAACTATTGTATCATTAATTAATCCTTACATCAATATCACACTTTAAAGCTCTCTTCAACTCCTTTTCTGTTATAATTCTCTTCAAATCTTTTCTTTTATTTGTGATTTATATAGTTGACCTCCCTGTGGATCGACCTCGGTCTTGCCGGGTTATTTATTACTTTAACACTCCTGCACTTGGAATAAGACATCAATCTTTTGATCGTGTCAAGTTTTTGACGCCGTTGCTGATGCGAACCTCGTGATCACGTAGTCACGTAACCCACAATCAAGATTGAGATCTGATCCCAGAAACCCGAAATAGATCTAATAGGAGTGTGACACAATGGAAACCTGCCCCAAGGCACCAACACTAGTGGAATGAGTAGAATGACGCCACAAAGCCAGTTAATCTTCGATAAGTCAGATTCAGTTCGTTCAAGAACTGAAGAATGCAAGAATCACTCTCACACGTTAAAACTGAAAAATTCATAAGTAATAATCATCAAAGCTACTGAAATTTTGGTTACATGTGTTTAAATAGTTCTTAAAAGTAACCCTAATGGATCTAACCTTGTGGGCTGAACTGACCCATATACAAAACTGACCCAAAAATCCTAAACTAAAAAGCCCATAACCTGATCCAAACAACCCTTGGATCCTAGCTCAAAACAAAGTTTTAATTAAGCCTAAACATGAAAGAAAATAATAAAAACAACTAATCTATCATCAATAGCACCAGCCCTCCTTTTCTTGTGTAACTAGGATGAATATGGAATCCTTATAAGAAAAGGATTCTGAAACATTAATGAATCCTTGCCACACTTGGAGATTATATTGCAGTTCATTAAAGATCCTTGTGGAACTAGGAAATTCCCAAAACAAGCTCCCACATCCTTGTAGGAAAAGAATCATAGCCAAATAGGAAGTCCACAAGTCAAAAGGAAGCAAATAACAAAATTCATACAGCCTTTGTGGACCCGTATTATGATGCCTTTCCAAACTCTGATTGACTTGAAAGTTTAACCCATGGTAGGAAAACATGTCAGGAGACTCTACATAAAGTTTTAGCCTGATCCAGGGGTCGGATTGAGAATTATGACTATTGCCGTAAAACTGGACAGTTGCGCATTTTACGTCAGAATCCGAATCTAATTGTTTTTTCGTTGCCCGGATCATATCAGTTGTCGGGGAGGTAAATTACTGTATAAATTATAAATTATAACCAAGGACTCCTCAACCGGTAATGCTAACTCATCCCCATCACTATCCTCCAATGATGGCATGCCTTCATTATCAGATCTGTCTCTTTCAGATTCAATATCACCATAATCTCTAATCATCATGATTCTCTTATTTGGACTCTCTGAAGCATAATGTCAATGTCCTTGACACCTGAAACATTTAACATCACGAGTATGTTTAGTGTCGCACGTTACCCGCGCGGCGTCTGTTTGGCGATTTTTCATTCGGTTTGCTTTGTTTGGTTCGTTGGAGTCGCCACCTTGTATTTAATTGAGGGCTACTAGGAAACCCGGTTGTACTGGTCTTGTTAGAGATTCAAAGGTAAGGGACTGGTTGTGTTTAGAGAAGGTATTAGCACCTCTAACGCACCCTACCTGAGGTAAGTTGCTTCGTGGCTTTAATGTGTTAAAGAAGTTTTAAAATTTTAATTTTTTCTCGGATATTAGAAATATGACTTACATGTAAGTTCATAATTCTTGACCGTGAACAAATCAAAATATTAAATTCTTTTTTATTCCTTGCGATTTTATCACAAAAAAAACATTCATAAAAAAAAAACAACACATTCACTTTCACTCATAGTTTTGAAACCCGGCCCGGCCCGGCGGGTCGACCCGGGACCCGGCCGACCCGGGCCTGTGGCCGGGCCGGGTCTAAGCAAAAAACAGGTTGGGAATTGGCCCGGTGAGACCCGGTCGACCCGGGACCCGGCCAACCCGGGCAAACCCGGCTGAGACCCGGGTTTTTTTTTATATATATATATATATATATATATCATGACCGAACGATGTCGTCTTCAACTTTTACAATTAAAAGGCCAAATTCCAAAATAAGAAGAGCAGAGGAACGAACACAGTGTAGAAGACCCAATTGATTTCAAACCTAATTCAAGAAATCTTCAAACCCATTTCAGTCGCGAAGAAGAGCAGAAGACTCTTGAATCTTTGATCGCTGTTTCAAATCCAAGAATAAGGTTAGATGAGCTATTGTTAACGAGGTAAGAAACTGTAAATGAGTGTTGATTTGCATTTCCATTGCTTTTGCTTGATGAGATGTGTCTAAGAGATGATAATAAAGAAGGGGTTTCGAGAAAATAGTGTTGTCTGTGATTTGTTGAAGCTCTTACAGAACTCCCTAACATTCTGCATGTGGATTCAAACAACAGAAATGAAGCTTGAGGAATGCAAAGCTACTTACCTCTCTTTCAATTTTGATTTACAGCTCTGCCTCTACACGTTTAGCCCTACATATCAGCAAAAAACGAGGCGAATCGGTGTCGATGGACATGTTAGACCCACAAACCAATCCTCTTCTGTTTCTCTTTTCTTTAAGATAAGGTGAAAAGGTCACCAAAATGTAAAACTTTGAAAGGATTCTTGGCCATAAAGTGAGGATTTTCCATGAAATTTATAAGTAATCAACGACACAGATGTTGATGTCATTTGTTCTTCCATTTATTGAATTTGAAGATGGCGTTTCAAATCCGTTACTTTTATTCCATTCTACTTTCTCGCTGTTTTTTTTTTCTGGGTTGAGCCGGGTCAACCCATCTGACCCGTGACCCAATCACTAGACCGGGTCAATGATCGGGTTGGGTTTCAAAACTATGATAATAATTACTAGCCGTTAACCATCTAGGTGAAGTCCCAGTGGTAAGAGCTTGGGACCAAGAGGTTTGCTCCCTCTGTGGTCTCAGATTCGAGCCCTGTGGTTGCTCATACGATGGCCACTGGAGGCTTACATGGTTGTTAACTTCAAGGCCCGTGGGATTAGTCGAGGTGCGCGCAAGCTGACCCGGACACTCACGTTAAACTAAAAAAAAATAATTATTAGCCGTTTAACTTGCTGAGTTATAATTCATTTTAAAAATATCAGATGTATAGATTTTTTCAAGGAGTTTTTACATAAAAAAAATTAAAATATAAATTAAAAAGCTATTTAATTAAATAAATTAATAATTATTTATGTAAATAAAAATAAAGTCATTAACAATAACCATGAAAAAAAATTAAAAGTAAATCAATATATTTAATTATATAAAGTGAAACCCTAACCTGATTATGTTTATCGAATTTATTTATTTAAATCAATAAAAATAAATTCACATCTTAAAAAACTCATGACTTAAAAAACTAAATACAAATAAAATTGATTGAATAAACTCAAGTCATAAAAAATATTACGCAAGGCCTCACATATCAACAATATTATTAACTAGTCCAATCAACTACATAATCTATCACGATAAGCATGCCACCATATTCACAAATAGTAATTATTAGCCATTTAACTTGCGATTCTCCGTGAGTTATAATTTTTTTAAAAAATATTAGGTGGTTATTTAAAAAAAAATCAAGTATAAATTAAAAGACTTATACAAGCATTTAATTAAATAAAATAATAATCATTATGATTGATTTTTTATTATTATTAAAGCATGTCGTTTTATTATTTAAAATTGATCCGGTCAAGTTTTGATAGGAATTAAACAAGCAAATTAAATTATTAAAACTTTTGTTGGATTAATCAAGTTTAGTTACATCAATATTTTTTTTTTTGCTTCAACTTGAAACTTAACCCGAGTCCTTTTTAAGTCATAAATTTTATGAATCAACGTATAATTAACAACTATTCTTTCCGTACAAGTCAATGGAGATTTCCATAACCGCTTCAAAATCTCCATTGCTTCCTTACATTTTCATTGACAGCTCGCTAGAAAAAAATTTTATGGAATGAAAAATTTAAAGGAGCATTTGTCTTCCTTATATGAGTTTATTTGTAAGGTTTTATGGAATGAAAAATATATTATCTTCACCAGTCTTTAATTAGACGTCTTGCGAAACAAGTTGCTTACTGACTGTGTTCACGGGGAAGCAAATTGAAACCCCAACTTGAATGTTTTTCGTGATTGGTTTGAAGATTCAAGAGAGTGAAAAGAGTTTATTTATAAGGTTTTATGGAATAAAAAATATATTATCAATTAATTAACAAATTTGCATTGGGATAATACCATAGCAAGTCTTTAGACGTCCCGTGAAACATATTGCTTACTGACTGTGTCCACAGGGAAGCAAATTGAAACCCCAACTTGAATGTTTTGCGTGATTGGCTTGAAGATTCAAGATAGTGAAAAGAGTTTCTCCTTGAAGACTTTGTTTGAAAAATGATTTAAGATCTATTTGGGGTTTTTATTTTATTATATTTTGGATGGATAGCTAGTTTGGCGCTTTTATGGAGTTATAGAAGTGAGGTTTTGGGTTTCTATTTTATTATTTTGAGTCTGATTAGAAACACGGGCACCACTGCGATGTAATATTTGTTTTTAAATCAAAAATATATTTTGATGTTTTTTATTTGGAAACATGAGTCGCACCGCAATCATGTGTGCATTTCAAACATCAGCTTTTAGCACATTTTATTTTTGATTCCTAGATTAAAAGATTCTGTTTTTTATTTAATTTTTTTAAAAAAAATAATTATTTTTTGTATTTTCAAATAGTTTTAATGTTCTATATCAAAAATAATTTTATCTGAAAAGAAATATTATTTTAATATATTAAAAAAAAATATTTTAAGAAAACCATCTTTGCCAAAGTACGGTCGAATGATGTTGTTTCTGGGCATTTCATCCGGCAAAAATGACTAGAGAACTGATGGAGGGGGGTTTTTTGAAACAAATAATAGCACTTTGGAAGAAAACATCCAAAGGGACAAAATCCTAGGACTATACAAGGATAAGATAGCATAAAAAACAAAGACTTGGTAGTAAAGCCTCCCATATTTGCTGACCAAACATGTAACATGTAAGAAGCCATCAACCATGGAAAAACTGTGACCATTGACTTGAAAATACTAGCTGGGCACAAAGTCGCGCATCATCTAGATGAAAGAGGTCAAAACAACAGCTAGCAGCAACACGAAAGGGATGATATTATAAACACAACAACACAAAGGCCCATCATGACCCCTTTACATGAACTTGATTTCCCTTTACATGATTGTGCATGTCGGGGGGTAGTACTCTTCACAAACATATGCACTTCTGCACACATAGTAACCCCTACTTCGGCAACTACAGCATCCATCTCCCCATTTATCACACTCTGAAGGTACATGACAATATGGAGGGACTGTTGGCATACAAAAGTGATGACAACATGGGCCTCGGCGGCATTTTTCACAACATGTGCATGGTTTTGGTTCTGGTTCTTTTTCTGGTTTTGGTTCTGGTTTTTTTTCTGGTTTTGGTTTTTCCTTCGGAGGCGGCTTGATCTCAACGCACTTGACAGTTCGACCTCCTTTGCTGTATATTTTTTTCTTGATCTTTTCAGGACAGCAACCCACCACAGTGATTGTCACTGTGTTTTCCTTCTTGTCATATGTCTGGTTCTGGATTTCTATTGTTCATTAATTAACATCATCAAATCCAAAAAACTTAGTCACTTCCTTTGGTAATAAAAACAACTCAAACCTAGCACTGTTTTTAAAGAGAAAAAAAGAAAGACTCACGAGGGATACCACACAGTACTTTCTTGATTTTCTTGTGGCATTTTTCGCATCCAAGGTCAACCACCTTGATCACCATCGTTGTGACTTTCTGTAACAGTACTAGTTAGTGCATGCATTTCATATAGGACCTCACCATGATTAATCCCAATAGAAAAACAAAGAAAATCTCAGGATAAATTTATAGACAGAAAGATTGGAAGAACTCAAAACATGTTCTGACATGGAAGAATCCGCTGTAGAGATTATATATCAAGAACTTGTACATATATAGGACATCCACGTAAAAAGAAGAAGAAGGCCAAAGAGGATGCATTAAAAGGTAAATCAACACATACAAATATATATCATACCGTTTCTACCATGGTTTTGTGTATGCTTTGATCCGATGAGACGATGGAAATATGGAGAGTATATATATAGAGGTGGGGGGCGGGGCGGGGCGGGGCGGCGGCTTAATTTAATTAAGATAAATGCATGGTTACATCATAGGCAGGAGAGATGTGAGGCCTTAATTTAGTTGTCCTTGCATTTTTAGACCAATAAGATGAGGAAATGTGTGGACTTGGGAGTGGAAACTTGATGCAACCATCGTAATATCATATCGTCGCTGCTGACCCAACAATCTTTCATCAGCCACAGATAGTTTTGATGTTCACATCTCACCTTCTATTTTGTTAATCAATTCCAAGGTTAACCTAATACACTAAGAAAAATTATTTTTCTTAATGTATGAGGTTAATATAAAGGATTGTTTCTTAAAATTATTGAAAATAAAAAATCTTTCTACATATAAAATGGTTATCTATACTGTGAAAAAAATAAATATAAAATAGAGATGTTTAAAAAAATTAACTCTTTTATAATATTTGCATTATCTAATTTGATTAAAAATCTAAGAAATAACTATCAGGGGTCAGGAAACTCAACCTAGCATATATATATATATATATATATCTTATAATAATAAACTTAAATATTTGTTGTTATATGTCTTGTTATTTATTTATTTATATTTTTTCACAATTGATTCTTTAATTTTAGTTAATTGATTTATTTGATATATTAAATCTAAATTATTTGTTAAAACTTACAGCACATTTTAAGCTAATTTATTGACCATAAATCTTATTTCTAATTAAATTTATTCCATAAAAATTAGTAATATAAAGTATATATATAATATTCATAAAATATTTAACCTAGCAAGTTATATCCAACTCGATCGTGTATAAATAAAAATTAAATACGTGGAATTTACAAAATATTAAAAATTGTGTTGGAAATATCAAACATACTTCACCGAATGATAGTTATGAACACCGCTAATATAAATGTTGTATTGTATCTATCCTAAGGTACATTAGGTTGGTGATGTTCATTTATGCTTCATGCACGCCCAACCCCCAGCACATGGCATGTGTCCCAAGTGTTTTATAAAATATTAATGAGATTTTTAGAAATACGGTTGTATTTATAATTTAAAATGTTTTTTTAAAAAATATATTAAAATAATATTTTTTTTATTTTAAAAAAATTAATTTAATATTAGTACATCAAAGATATGAAAATACATATAAAAAATTAATTTTAAATAAAAAATAAAGAAATGTTTTTAAATTTAAAAAAAAAAAAACACTGTAACACGTTTACAAACATCCCTAATTCCTTATCCTTCGCTGTTATAGTCATCATTGGGTTTCGAATTCCTATGGAATGGCATTTTTTATATATAATTGTGATTTTTTTTA
>Ga0307507_10006781_pt1 | contig 17185 bp, 18 predicted proteins | sample 7_EM_MG_FD_207223 | JGI IMG/M metagenome (GOLD analysis project Ga0307507, IMG submission 207223) | Populus trichocarpa ectomycorrhiza microbial communities from riparian zone in the Pacific Northwest, United States - 7_EM | ecosystem: Host-associated > Plants > Roots > Unclassified | place...
CGACGGCTTCATCGTACTCACTTACCCCAAATACCCCATCAAAAGCAGCATACGCCCGTCATGCCCAATCTAGCCTAAACCCTTCACGACCAGCGGTTTCTCAACAAGAAGCGGAAGACACCCCCTATGCAATGAAAGTTCGTCCAGTGCACCCCGCTGCATCCGTCATGGCATTGAGCGGTGGTGTGGGCTCCGTGCTTGACCGATACCTAGGGCAGTTACCAGCGGCGAGAAGGAGCGGTGTCTGGCCATTATGGTTGCGTAAGTTGATATTCAATTCAACCCCCAGTAATGCTAGAGGGTCTTCAAATGGCCTACTGCCGGAGACGATGCGGTGGAGGGCCGTTAACCCGGCCGCGCCTGGGACATAGGGCTCCGTTCCCCTCTCCAGGAGGGTTTTCACAGCCGGAGCTCCGCAGGGAGTCTGAAAGCGGAAACGAGCGGTGCGAGGCCTTCATTCGCAGCGCACATGTCCGCTTTGCTGCGAGATACAGCGTAGTGCGCGGCGTCCCCAAACTCCCGCACCACCGGGAATTTAGCTTATGCCGTGGATCGATCCACGAGCAGGCGTAGTGGGTCCATCCGATCGGCCGGAATTGACGTTCGCAGTGCCTATAGGCCCGTTGATGTCCGCACCGCGCTCAATCAGGTGTTTTACGACCCTAGCGTCCCGATACCGAACTGTGGTGGAGAGCGAGGTTTCCCCGTGCCACAGGAGCCCATCCGGGCTTCGCCGCCACCAGGGACGCCCTTGGTTGCAGTGCAGTGGAATTCTGTTTCGCCCATCTTGCCCTGTGCTGAGGTCTTTGCGGTTAAGTCCCTCAGCCTCTGAGAGAATGAGCTCATTCGGTAGTCTGGCCAACCCCATTTCGGTCATCCGAAGGCTTGGTGGCGGAGTTTGAATGGCTCTTCGGGAGCTCTTCTCTATAGGATGGAGGCTTTAATATACTACCTCGACCATAACACAATACCACACCATACTAGAATATAGGGTATTATAATAGAAACCAAGACTCATAAGATGGCATGCTGCCGTACATTTTAAAACGCAATTGCATTACTTTTAGTTCAAACTTGTGGAAAAACCTAAAGCTACAAAGTCAATTGGGAGATGAATATCCCATTGACAAGGAAGAGACAAGAAACCGTAACTTTAAACCCTCAATGATCCAGAGCAAGGAAATAGAAGAAGAAATCCCCCCAGCAATCGCACACTCCCCGTAAATCGTAGTGACAAAAGAAAAGCAGTAGGAAAGTAAAAATAAAAAAGAATACATCCATCTGATAATCCCCCAAGATCCCCTACACGAAAGAATTATAGCAATCTACAGAGCCAAACTTATTCTGCTTTTTTCGATGTTCGCCTGGTAGCCTTGGGCTTCTCACTCTCAGTCGAGGAGCCTTCAGGGGTGGTCTCCGCTTTGCCCTTCTTATCAGAAGAAGCAGCAGCCTTGGGAGTAGGTGCCGGAGACGATCCTGAGAAGATCAGACTGAAGAGAATTGCAATGAAAGAGGCCAAGATTACACTGAGTCCACCAGCAACAGCTGGGAATTCCTTTATAGCAAAGACAGGATCCTTCTGAGCCGCGGCGAAGAAGATCTCAAGGTTGTCCTTGATAAAAGCAACAGGATCCTCCTTAAAGGTGGTCTCGCCGGGAGCCTTAGGGACTTCAGGAATCTTGGGGGCCGATGCGGCATCCTCTTCTTGCTCAAACTTCTTCTTGACATCAAAAGTCTCCTTCTGGAGCTTCTCAGCATCCTCAATCGAATGACCGATGTAGATGTTGTCAAAGAGAATATCCTTGGTCATGGTCCAGAGTTCGAAACCGATAGCACCCATGGGCTCGAAGTTTGATGGGGTCTTGTCATCGAAGTAATCCGGGTTAGGAATCTTGCGAGGAGCCCAAGGTCCCTTGTAGTCTGGGTTGTCGATCATTGGCGCGGACCACTTGCCCTTATATGCAGGATTGGGCCTCATGGGCTTGGTCCATTTACCGCATCCGCTTGCATCCTCGCACTTGGGGTTAGGGACGGTAGGAGGAAGCCAATCACCATCCTCCTCATCTTCCCAGTCGTCTGGCTTAACTGCCTCGGGATCAGAGATAAATTCTGGCTCGTCTTCCAACCAGTCCTCAGGCTTCTCAGCCGCCTCATTGACAATCTCGTATGGTGCATCTTCATCCCAATCCTCAGGCTTCTTGGCAGCTGGGTCGGGGATCTTGGCCTTCTCGACCCAATCCTCAGGTTTCTGGTCTTCTGGGTCATCAATCTCCTCGGCAGGGTTGACCGAAGGTGCAAAGTCCTCAAACAGAGAACCACTTTTGACCTGGCTACCGTCCATCTTAATAGCATAGGTTTGATCGGGATTAACGATCAAAGTGTAGAGGGTAGATTGCTTGGTAATGCGAGCCATAGGGGGGCTCTTGAGATGTTTCTCCTCGTACTCGCCAGTCTTGGGATTCTTGTGCTTGAAGATGAAGTGAACCTAACACAGTAATCAGGATAACCGCAAAACAACTACCTGTAGAATTACGAACCTTGTTGGTAGCGCCACACTTATCAGGACCAAACATGATAACATAAGGGGAGGCATTGGAAAACTCCTCCGCGTGGAGGTCAGCGTTTTCTTTGAGAAGCTTGAGATAAGCTCCACCACACTCCAAACCCTCTATTGAACAATCAAATGTTAGCGAAAGCCTCAATGTGAGCCAAAATCGGACAATACGAACCCTGAAGCTTAACTTCGTATTGAACAACCAAAGTTTTACCCTTGTTGTCAATAGGCTTATCGAACTTGGCAGAAATAGCGTGATGAGCAGCAACATTCTTGACAACTATTGAAAATTATTAGTAAATAGTGCTTTTCAGAGAAACAGCCACATTTCGCATACCAAGCCCCTTGTCGCCCTCAATTCCCTTGAAGACTACAGGTTCCTCGACAGCCCACTGGCCGACGTATGTCCATTCCTCATCACCAGTCTTGTCATTTTCTTTCTTAGCGTGACTGACTTTCCACCTTGAGTCCCAGCCAGGGGTAAATTGCTCGTAGAAGGGCGCATTGATAGCTAAAGGCTATTGTGACGAGAGATGACATAATTAGCTTGTGTTGTTGCAACGACAATGAACAAAGAAATACTCACAGAAAACGTAGGTTTGTTAATCACAGGAGTTGTAGAAGAGGAATCCGCAGAGGAAGTAGCAGCGTCCCCAAGAGCATCATCAATCTCGTCGGCAAAAGCGACGTTTCCGAAGCCCATAAGAGCAACAGAGAGCAGCCCGAGGGCAACTTTGGTATTGAAACGCATTTCGTCAAGAGATCAGAGAAAACTGTAAAGGATGAATGTGTGAGAGGCTGCTCAAGAACTCCGAAGCAGAGCGAGTGAATAAAGAGGGAAAGGGTGAGAAAATATTAATTGATCGAGTTGACCAGATGGATTTAACACGAAGAGGAAGAAGGAAATCAGCAAAGAGGTTGGCGGAGGAGAACAGTGGGAGTTCTTGTAGAAGAGGCCACCTTTGAATGTTGCAGTCCGGGGTTTTCCCCGTTAGGCTTAGTTTTGTCGGTACAGGTTGGGGCTTATCCAATGAGGGCAGAGGACACGTTTGCTTGAAGCAGCGACTCCCTTTGACTTCCACAAAGCTTCCAACATGTTCTTTGCCGAGAGCGAGAGAGCGGGAAGGAAAAAAAAGTCAGCCATAAAATGAGAGAATAAGCCAGTGTCTGACCCGGTGCCGGCAGAAGATTCACAGCACTTTTCACTTCTCTACACTTGTCCTGATTGTGCCTTTTGGCCTACGGTAGAGCTGTTCCTCTCCATCTCTCCCTTCACACTAACATAGCGAAAGCCTCCATGCGCAGCCATTCAGAGCCTCCACTTGGCAGCCTTGTGCTTCCTTCCGATTTCCGCCTCTCCTGCCATAGTCTAATCCACAATTTTACGGCCTTCAATTCAGGCCATTCGATCTACCCTTGAAATTCATGACACCTATTTTGTGAAATCTCCGCTTATCATGCATTGCAGTTTGCCTAGCTTTTTAAATTCGTCTCCTTTGTTCGGAGAATCGTCTTCCGACCATCCGGAAGGCGTAATTGTCCAGCAAGTGCCCTCACAATAACATACCATAACGAGTGCTATTTTATGACTGCTGATAAACAATCTCGTCTGGATCATACCGTAGCGCTCAGCGGATTAGCCGCAACAATGATACCCGCATCATCCCCAAGCTCGCGAGATTAATGTAGGCCTTCTCTCACAGATGTTAGTGACAAGAAACAGAGTACCTGTTACAGACAAGGAGTACCCAAAAACAGGGCAGCGTGCTTTGTATTTTCTATGGGTGCTCAGATAGATAGATTTTTCGCCATATGTTTCTTGAATCCCTACTTCTTGCCTGGGACTAGTGGCCAGGACCGAATACTGATACCGGCACAGAACTCTCGGCTATGAATTCACGCACAACCAGTGCCCTTTCTACCAGAACTTCCCTTTTTGTATGGCAGAAAGATAGCCTCGACCAGCGAAGAAACGCGGTGACCGACTCCCACTTCCTCTACTCAGCACCTCTCTTGCCGCATGAGCCCAGAATCCCTGTCTCCATCTCTCCATCCCTCATCTCTCCTATGTAGTAAGATGCAGCTGCATCCCGATGCACTAATCCCAAAATGTCAATCATCACAAGACCTCACTCAAAGTCTCCAATCCAGCACTTACTTATCGCGCTGCATGGCAATGCAGGTACAATACAAGTACTCGAGTACTCGACTACCCAGGAGATGTTTTCTCTCTCGAGTATAAGACAGGGATGCTTTGCCAGCAAAACAATCCCTGTCTTGCACGGAAACATCTCCCCCGCACCTGTATATTGCTTGCTCGCTTTAGCTTAGGGTTAAGGGATTAGAGGGCATTGCGGGGTAACCGAGGAGAGTGGGATTTAAAGCCGAGAGGGTTTTCGTCCTTCTCCTCCTGAGTTGTTGGAAATGACAATTACTCCAATAGAACCTCCCGCTTGAAGACGTACCGTGAATAATGGATCAGAGGAATAACCACGAGGAATTGGTCCTTTCGGAGGGTTCGTTTCCCCCATCCTTCTGAGTGGAAGTGATGGAAGAGCACCTCTCACACTAACCTACGGCGCCATCAGACTCTAACCACCCAGCAAACCTAATCTGCAGTCTATGCAAAAACTTCTACAACCTGGGCTGGGTATACCCCTCCTAGCCTCTCCTACCCCCAAACTAAAGGTATCAGGTAACCGGCACAGGCGGCGGCATCTCCATCCGCCACGAATCCCACGTCTACCTCGCCCCCTCGGGCGTTCAAAAAGAGCGCATAAACCCCCAGGACATATTCGTAATGGACTTTCTTACAAGAACCTACCTCCGCCATCCCCTCTCTCTCAAGCCCTCAGCCTGCACACCGCTGTTCATGGCGTCGTTCACGAAGCGCGGTGCGGGAGCGTGCATACATACACACTCGCAGGCCGCCGTGCTATGCACGCTGTTGGCAAAGGGGAGTGTGTGGTCGATTGCGAATATCGAACAGATCAAGGCTATACCGAGGCCGTCCACGGGCGGGTACTATGGGTTTTTTGATAAGTTGGTTATTCCGATTATTGAGAATACCGCGCAGTAAGTTTGGCTCATGGGTGGGAGGAAGGTAGAGGATGAGAGTGCCTGATGATGAAGATAGTGAGGAAGACTTGACAGAGAGTCTCGAAAAAGCTATCGATGAATACCCCGATACTTGCGCCGTCTTGGTCAGAAGGCATGGAGTGTGGGTTACCCTATCTTATCCCTCTCCGATGTTTACCGTACTTAAGAAACTCTCTATACTGACTGTGCTTTCAATCATAGCTATGTCTGGGGCGATACCGTCTGGAAGGCGAAGACTCAAGCAGAAAGGTGGGCATTGTGACTTTTTATAAAAACGACCTTACTAATACGCTACTGACAATCTTAAACAGCTTGGACTACCTCTTCCAACTAGCTGTGGAAATGGTCAGGCTAGGAATGGACCCCGCAGGACCGATCACGGCCGCTGAATAGATGTGTCTATTTACGGGGTCAATTAGTTAGTTAGGAATATGACTAAGCCCGGGGGAGGATGATGGTAACGATAGAAGAAAGGAAGGAAGGAAGGAAGAAGCAAAGTATTTTTAGCCGCAATATACCGGTACCATTAGATCCCCACGAGCTAACCATGAACCCACACTCTCATCACCATAATTCACAAACTCCATCTGTGATATCACCCACACTTACCCTGCCCCGCTGTAAGCCAGCACAAGCTCCATCCAAGCAGACCATAATCCATCCTATCATCCACCACCGCCACAGGCTTGATATCTTTCTCTCAAAGTTCGTCAGCTTATCAGTCCTCCGACCCTCTCTCTCTCAGGAGAAAGCCCCTCGATGCCATGCTAGGGGCTCAGATCAGTTCGGCTGAGTTAAAAGCTCATAGCTAAAAAGAAGGCAAGCTAGTTGTGCGAAATTGCTTTCGAGAAGGAGAAAAAAAAATATCAAGAGATCCCAGCACAGACAACCCTTTCGAAATCGATAATAACCTGTCTACACTAGAAGATGATACCAAAAGAAGAAGAAAATAGAGAGAGCGATCTCACCAAACAGCATTGGAAACCCTTTTCACAAGATCTTACCGGCGCAATGCCCAACACTTATTATATGGTTTTGAATAACGGAGGGAAGCAAAACCTACCTGCCCTTACGTCCAACTTGCTACAAAATTTCCAAATCGGGAGTATGATACAGTGCCGGCAGTCCCTTCTGGAGAAGGTGATACTATGATATATGCCTTCCTCTTTTGCTTCAAGTTTCGCTTTATCGCAAGGAAATTTTTGTTAATGCCTCCCTACTGTTACTAGATTGAGCTATATCCTCCTCACTGGCTGGTATGATATACGGATATCATCGGTACTCGTACTAGCACCTACCGTGTTGTATTCTTGAAATAAGGATACAATTTACATCCCCCCTCCCCCCTCCACACCTCATGTTGGTCATTTTTTCCGGTCCGGTAAAGTGGTAAGTTAGTTTCCATGGATAGTTTTGCCAGACTGTCTAGTACCGTATTGGGTGCTGTTTGGCATTGCTTATTTATTTATTTGATTATTAACGTAATATTACTGTACTGTATGTGCATTATTGTTATTATTATTTATTTTTATTTCGTTGATTTTATGTGCTGCTTGCTTTAGAGTGAATTCACAAACTTAGTAAGTTAGTATGATACCTCTACTGTGCCAGCATCATTTGCCAACTGGTAGACCCACTGGTAAGACTAACACCCTGTTTGACTCTCACAATCCGTTTTTGCACAACTAGCCGATCCCTTTCCTTTCTTTTCCTTTAGTCAGACAATGTCTACTGTATTCAGACATCTACGGTATCCCAAGAACCCGTTTGGCAAAAAAAAACCAAAAGGAAAAAACAACCGTTTCCGCTCCGTGACCATTTTACCTGTACAGTACACTCCCGTTCGCAAAGTCCTTGCTCAAAGAAAAGTACTGTGGCAAAGACTTGGTGGCAACCAAAGTACTTGTACAAAAGTTCGCCAAACATTTGCAGCTCAAATTGTGATGATGTAGTTAAGGTACATGGGGTTCATATTAACTGGTAGCTGAAAAACCCAGATATACCCCCCATCCATTACTAGCCCTCTGGGAGGCCTGAGACTGGTCATGAGGGTGTTATTGTTGAATCGAAAATCCAAACCACTCGTACCAGTACATCAGCGCCCGCCAAGACCTTTCCATAGTACTTTCCTTTGAGCAAGGACTTTGCGAATGGGAGTGTACGAGTACAGTAGGAACGGTTGTTTCAGAATTTTTGGAAAAACAGAACGGAACTGTCCTATCTAAACAAGCTTTTGGAAGGTACAGTAAGTAATTCCGCGACTTACCGTACCTTACTAACTTACTTTCCAATTAAAGAATTGAAGATGGTATTGGACGCGCAATCTTGACTGCACAGTAATGTAGGATTGCATATATGCTAATAAGTTAGCTTAGCTTACATCTCACATCATTGATGTCTTCAATAGCTCCTCGTTTGTGCCCCTTGTGGCGCTCATATCATACAGGCTACCGGGTTAGGCCTATCGGGCGGGATTGGGTTGGCTTACCCCTTGGATTGCGATGCCGTGGGTTACGCATATGCCTACCGTAGACTCGCGCGGCTGCTGCTGTAATAGATGCGAATGAAATGAAAATTTAATGGAATAATTGAATCAACACAGTTCGTGAACACAAAACAAGCCCATTATGTAATAAAAAAAAATAGGGTTTTACTGTACTGTACCTACTCATACTCGGGTGAGGGGAAAATATTGGGACAAGCAGGGTGGTGGTGGAATTACTGGAATTAGTAGTTATTTTACTTTTTTGTTTCTTTGATACTCCTTCTAAGGTATCATATATGCACAGGCCTCTGCTACCCCTGCCTGTCCCAGTACTTTACCGGTACCCTTACCCCTAGTACATCCCGGGCACCCTTCATTTTAGACACAACTAGCACAGCCGGAATGCTAGACTAGACTACTGACCCATCGGTATTTTGTTTTGTTGATCAGACACTAGGTCAAAATCGGGTTTTCACCCAGAGCTCCATGGAGGTCTTGTGTGGCAACCAGAAGCACTTCAATTTTTTTCATAACATAACAAACTCATGTTGTGCCTGGTTGCCAAAGGGCACGCACGGGAGCTTATGTGTCTCCCCCCTCGCCCATTTCCACCAAAAATCAAGACCGATACCGGTATGGTGCCGGCACCTTAGAACCTACCCTCCTGACAACGAACAACGACCAATATTTCAACCAACAACAACAGCACCTACAGATAGAATTTTTAAAATTCCTTCCGTAAAGCTTTCCTAATTAGTTATTAGAACATATTCACAGAGGTATTTTTATTTATTTTAGCCTTCTAGTTGGGGCTGCAGAGGCCTTCAAAGTTTGTATGGGAAGGAGGACCATGAGACTTGTATGAGGAAACAAAGTTTTGCTGAATAATTAGCCAAGAAAATTCCTAATTAGGTGAAGTATACTACCGTATTAGGACTAGCGTCCTTGGTTCAGCGTGAGACTCGGGGCTGGTTCTAAGGTGCCGGAACCATACTAGCACTGTGTAGCACGGTGTTATATACAAAAGTCCTCAGGAACTGGAAGAACACACATTGGGCTTTCCCAAGTTGGTATGATAAATTAAACACTAAAAGAAAAGAAAAAAAGAAAAAAGAAGAAGAAAAGAAAAGAATGAAAAAATAAAATAAAATAAAATAAAATAAAATAAAATAAAATAAAATAAAATAAAAACCGCCCAGGAACGAAAACGGCGGTATTGACAACTCACGATACCGGCAATTCCCGCCTGCTACTTGTAGAGATGGCCTCCAAAAAGGTACAAAACCGGGGTCGCGTGCCCCGTAAACAAACAAAATAAATAAATCGCGTCCGCAAAACTCTAATTGCTCGGGCAACCTTGTCTACAGCATGATCAACCACAACATAAGTTACCGGTACTATATCAGCTGGACGGCGGTGAAAAGCTTGGTAATTAATAAAAATTTTCATCATAAATCCAGGTTCTAATCCTCCTCCTCCTCCTCCTCCTCCTGCACTGACTGGTTGGATTCATATGCGCACAATATCATAACGCAATCTCGGCCCCAGTAGCCGCTAACGGTATGGTCGCTAATGATTGTTGCACAGAGTGAATCTCCGAGGCGAAAGAAGGAAAGGAAAATGGAAGGGAAGGGGGCGGATGGAATTGTCGCTTTGTGTTACTGGCCATTTGTGATGTGGTGGTGGAAATTATTAGGGGAGTGGGCACCAGCATTCTCGTTTGTGGTACAGTGTCAGGAAGGTGGCACAAACACAAGTCTGTTCTGTTGTGTTTTGGGTCACTGTGAGGGCATTCTTCAGGCTTTGGTCTTGGATGGTGCAGGTTGCCGAAGGTACAACTTGTGATAGTCATTGGGTAGGGGGATTGACTCTTTAGTTGTAATTGGGAGAGAGAATAATTATAGTTGGTGTTCATTATGATATTTGTTTTATTCAAGGAAAACAAGAAAAGACAAGTAAACACCAGGGTAGCGCGCGCATGGCAAAATACCCTAAATATCGACAGAAAAAAAACATACAGGGAACCGGGGAAAGGAAACCAGATACACCACATTAAACCGACCCAGGTAATTAATAAGCAAACAGTATCACTAGTATTTTTCAATTGTCTCAATGCGCATACGGGTAACGTACAACCTGAGGCGCATTAATCCACTACCCAATCCATTCCAAGCGATCCGAACCCAACCGTGCATGAAGTCCCTCTATCGTCCAAACGGATGATTAAGACGTGGACAACAGGAAGGGCCCAGCATTGGAGATGATTTGTTTACAACGCGAGGATACCAGCGGCCATTCCTAAGAGAAGGAGAAAAGAGCCACCAGCCTCGACTGACGAACCGGCATTGGGTGCTCCGGAGGAGCCAGTAGAAGTGCTGGTGCCACTGGGTTTACTGCCACTAGATGTAGGGTTTGCAGAATTTCCTCTATTGGATGTAGCAGAACCAGCCTCGCTTGTAAGGTCAGTGACTGAACTTTGATAATTACCCTTGAAGGGAAAAAGGAGCAAAGGGAGCCGGAGTTTAGGCTTACCCAGACCCAGAACCAGACCCGGATCCGCCGCTGCTGCTAGTTGCGGCAGGGGCAGCGGAAGTAGAAAGGAAAATCTTGTTGATACAGCCATTTAGACACTGGGCGTATTGATCGGTCTGCGCTTGACTGCCATCCTGTTGAATTGTAAGTATATATGGTCTGATGAAGTGATGATATAAAGACGTACTCCCTTGGGGCACTTTGCAACACACTCGTTAGTGGCATTGGCAGCGCCATCGTTAGGAGCAGCACTGCCTAGAAAAAAGAGGTTGAGTCAGTAGGAGTTCATAGGAAACCAGGACGGACCACCCAACATACCCAAACACTGAGCACGGCAAGTAACATCAGACTCCTTGCACTTGCCGAGGCATGAGGCAATCGCGGTGGTGTAGCTGCTGGTCTGAGTAGGAGACGCAACAGCATGGGTGGAATTGGCAGCTTGAGCAGCGGCGAGAGCGGCGAAGCCAAGAGAGATGATAGCAGTAGAGAACTTCATTTTGATTGAGTTTGTTTTTTTTAAAAAAAACTTGTCTAGGGATAGACTGAAGGAAGGAAGGAGTGTGGTGATTAGAGGATTAAGGTGAAAATAAGTAGGATTTGAGTAATCACGAAGCGAGTGTGAGGAGAGTGACTAGAGCGTAGAGGAGAGAAGGTGAGGAAGTCAAATGAACGGATGGCAGGGGACTTAAGTACAGAAATGTAGGAGAGAATTTGGGGGGTGTGGGCAGACCAGGCAGGCCAATCCAGGAGCACGGTATGATACCAAGGTGCCAGGGGTGGTTACGCTAGAAGGAAAGGGTGGTGTGTGTGGCAAGTCAAACGGGGGCGTTTTTTTCTTTTTTCCCTCTTGGTTTCTGGAGCAACAGCATCTCCTGCTGGCCGACTCGTATGTTATGAAATTGATGTGTCCCAGTGGTCACTTATGGTGTTGACGCTTTAGGATAAATATATTGAATCACTTAAGGGGTTAACCGTTGAATTATGATAGCACAAGTACCGGTGCAGTACCGGTACAGTACTGTACACTGAGGTAATAAAAATCTCTCGATAATTCCCCAATTACGGACTGGTGTGCGACCATGAGCCACAGGGAGTCCCTGGCCATATGCTCTGAACTTCCTATTCTTGTAAATAACCTTGGCGATCCTCCAATCGTTGCACTGTATGGCACTTGTACCGGTACCAGTGACTCCAACCCAGACAGAAGCTCCTTGATTTTTGAATTGTCATAAATTATGTTTTTTCTCTTCTGCTCTTTCATGAAGCTACTGGGCGGATCTGGCCCATCGCACTAGTATCATAAGAGGAGGAGGTGAGGAGGTGGTTGAGGAAATTGGATAAGGAAGGAAAAGGGTTCAGGGATCTGAATGGTGGTTGGTCCGAAAATAATCATCTTATTCGGCAAGGTGCTAGGCGAGACTTTTGCTGCATATTATCAAGGATAAATATAGTAAGAAATTTTTTGGAGAGGGCACTGCAACAAGAAAAATAGCAAACAACACTTCTTCAGCCGCGTACTTTATACGCTCAATGTATGCGAATTATAGATGGTCGTGCCAGCAAACTGTCCACGATTCACCTTTCCATTACTCGAGTGCACGTACTGTCGGGGGTGAATAGAAGATGGATGTGCTCGTACTGTACCATGACGTTAGAGTTCCCTTCCCCCGGCTGCGCGAGAGGAAAACGCCGCAAACCCAGACCTCAGCCGAGATAAAAGAAAAATGGAATGCACCCAGCGCCTTGCTAGGAAAGGCAGCTACAATGTCCCAGGACACCTACAGTATCCTCTATTCAAGTTTTTACCTTATCTTCTCCAGTCCTCCGCGGCTTGTTTTTTTCTTTTCTTTCAGATACTCGTACACGGCAGCTCTGGACTGCAGTGTGCAGGAGGCACAATGAGTGGACGTAAGTTTAAGTTATCACGGAATAAATTGTACGGTCAAGTGCAGGCTCCGTGGCGGTGTTGGCACGTTTCCCCTCACAATTGATGGCGTTCTCAGTCCATGGGCCAACCACACGGGCTTTCGTCATCGATTTCTCCAGGGGCTTTGGGCCGTCCGATGCAAGGCCCGGCTCTACGTCCTCGCCGTTGCTTTGGGTCAATTTTTTTCTGCGAGCTCATTCATCCTTTTTCTGGCACGCTGAGGCAGACCGGTACTGTATGGCCTTAGGCCACTGGAGAGTGTGTGCAGTGTTGTCGCATTTTAGTGTGTCGGTAACTCAGAAGGGGCACTCGAGCACGGCAGCCCGACACAGTTATAAGGCCCGATTCTCGGTGTCTCGTGGTTATGCTCGTTCGTGATGGCACGATACTATTCATGAGTTGTTGTACCTGTGGTCCAATGCACTCGAGCATTTAACTTACTAACTCGACTAACTTACACGGCACTGGCAGACGAGGCGAGGGCTCTGGCTGACTAACCATCTCTAGTGCATTACCCTGCCGACATGGTATTTTGCTTCGTTTTTGGCGAGAACTCCTGAGCATGATATCATACCGGCGGGCGAGCAAAAACACGGTAAAGTAAACCCCAAAATAATGGGAATTAGATCGATATGATACCATACCCTGATGCTTAGGCTTCCCGTCCTCGGCCGCGATATCGGTACTGCACTGCACCGGTGCTGTGCTACCGGTATACAAGTACTCTGCGTTGAACGTGATCGCTTCCGCGTTGGAGACAAACCCCCCGGTTTTGCTCAGACGCTGCCGCAGGCTTGCTCAAACCGAAAAATTGTGGGCATGAGGCCGTTGCTGCCAAGACCTACACCCGGCTTACTAACGCGTACGATTCGGTGTCTGGGGGGCAAAACGCGTCTCCCCAACTTTTGCTTCCACGCTGAAACTTTTGCTGCAATGTCGGACGATGAGTTTGGAAGCGAGGACTGGGGGGATGTCGATGAAGAGGCACTGATAGCAGCTGCAAATCAAGTGGAGCAAGAGCAAGCGGTTACTTCTTCTAACTCGTCTGCTCCTGTTTCTCGCCCTCCTCCAGCTCCTGTAGCTTCCGTGTGGCGGAAGCAGGGCGGCCCGGCTGCTGGTGGCACTAGCGATGCTCCATTGTTCCTCGACGACGATTTCGACAACTCTGACGACGAGTTCCGGGACCCACCGAGAGTCATTAGAGCAACACCAGCAGCACGTGCCCCACTTGTTCGGTCCTCCAGCGGGAGCTTTCGACAGAGCACGTTATTCGGAGGTGTTGTCGAGGGGGATAGCAGTCAACCTTCGTCTACCCCGGTTCAGCGTAGTTGGCCTCTTGTGAATACACAGGAACCGCCAACACATCACAAGATTGATAGAGAAGAGGCAAAGACATGGATTTACCCAGCAAACATTCCTCATAGAGACTACCAGTATTCTATCGTCTCTAGAGCGCTTTTTTCCAACGTGCTGGTGGCGCTCCCGACGGGTTCGTCTCCTCATTCTGCTGCCTAAAGGGTTTTTCCTGCCTGGAAGAAAGCTGATTGGTTGGATTACTCTAGGTCTTGGTAAAACGTTGATTGCGGCAACGGTCATACTTAATTTTTTCCGCTGGGCGCCTGAGGGTCAGATTGCTTTTTTGGCACCCACGAAACCGCTGGTGGCGCAGCAGATTGATGCTTGTTTCAACATCGTTGGAATACCTCGGAGTGCAACCGCAGAGATGACTGGCAACGTTAGTGCACAGCGGCGTCGGGACTATTGGGAAGAGAAGAGGGTTTTCTTCCTTACTCCACAGACGATGCAGAACGACATAGCAAAGGGGGTTTGTGATGCAAAAAGAATAGTCTGCTTGGTCATTGACGAAGCCCATAGAGCTACTGGTAACTACGCATATGTTCAAGTAATAAAGCTTTTACGGAGGGTAAACAACAGCTTCCGTGTCTTAGCTTTAACAGCTACACCTGGTTCGACGATCGATAAGGTCCAGGCGGTCATCGACTCTTGTGGGATTGCAGGGACGGAGATCAGAAACTTGGAATCCCTTGATATTCGGCCGTATGTTCACAAGAGGTTCCAGCATCTCCAGGTCTTTGAACTCACGGATGAAATGGTTGAGCTCCGTGACTTGTACTGCAAGTGCCTGGATCCTCTACTCAAAAAGCTAAATGATGCCAGGGCATACTGGGTAACGGATACCAAGGCAATATCAATGTTCGGCGTTCAGCAAGCTAGCCGGGAGTGGGTGGCGTCTAATGCAGGAAGAGATGCTAATCCAGCCTTCAAAGGGATGATGTTAAATACCTTTTCTACGCTATCATCTCTTGCACTCCCTTTGCATTTCTTGACGGAGCACGGAGTTCGGGTGTTTTTCAACAAACTGTCTGAGGTACAGGCAGAAATTCTTTCTAATCCCAGAGGGGTTAGTAAGACCAAAAAGGGTATAATAAATGATGAGAGCTTCCGCAAGGTCATGAGGAAGTGCCAGGAACTTGTTTCGAACAAAGAATACTCTGGGCATCCCAAGCTTGATTACATGGCGTCTGTTGTGTTGAAGCATTTTTTTGATGCCGAGGATGCGGAGACCAAAAGGGAGACTCGAATCATGGTCTTTACGAGTTATCGAAGTAGCGCTGAAGAGATCGTACGAGTTCTGAGCAAGCACGAACCGATTGTCAAACCGCATATATTTGTTGGGCAGGCAGATGTGAAGGGGGGGGAAGGGATGAAACAGAAGGATCAGATAGAGGTAGCTAGTGCTTTGACCTCGCAGAGGTTGATGGAGCTGACTTTGGGATTAGGTGATTAAAAACTTTCAAGAGGGAATTTATAATGTTATAGTAGCTACTAGCATTGGAGAGGAAGGCTTGGATATTGGGGAGGTTGATATGATCATTTGCTATGATCAGCAAGGGTCCTCAATTCGACTGGTAAATCGCCCTCTTCTCGTATTTTCTACGGATTGCTAAACATAAACAAAGCTTCAACGGATGGGAAGAACAGGTCGTAAACGGGATGGCCACGTCCATATTCTCCTCACCCAAGGCAAAGAGGAGGAGAATTTCAAAAAGGCAACGAGGGATCACGAATTCATTCAAGGCGAGATTGAGTCCGGAAAACGATTCAGCTACCATCATGACTTATCGCCACGGATTGTCCCGAGGGATATTGAATGCGTGGTCGATAGAAAGGTCATTGAGATACCTATCGAGAATACTCAACTCAACCCCCCAAAACAGAAGTCAAAAGCCCAGGGGAAGCAGACTAAGATTATAAAAAAGTTTCTTATGCCCGATGGGGTTAAAACCGGCTTTGTAAAGGCTTCTAGGCTAGGAAAGGAGTCTGATATAGAGGATGAGGAAGACGATATTCCTGTCGAGAAGGAGTCTCTAGCGCCAGACATCCTTGACCCAGAAACAGGTCTGTTGACCAAAAGCGAAGAGAAGAAGCTCCAAAGAACCTACCAGACCGACTGGGGTGGTGTCGATGATGGCGTTCTAGTTATCAGTCCACCTCGAATGGATGCATTCCCGGAGCGCCAGAGAACTCTCACAAAAACCCACCATGTCCGACACGGCCGCGCCACTGAATCCATGGCAAGAGCCTTACAAAAAATGCACGATATGGACGAGGAAACAATAAAGAAATACAAATCCAACCTCGACATGACCCTCGCAGTCCCCCCCCCAAAACCAGCAAAGAAGCTCCTGACAAAAGCCTTCAAGCCGGTGGTGCCAAGGAAGAAACCTGGTCTCTCAGAGCGCCCCAGCAACACCCCGAAACCGAGACAAACATCTGTATCTAAGCGAAAACGAAAGAGCACCTCTCCCTCTGACGTGGAGATGGCTGACGCACCACCAATGATCGACCTAGTTAGTTCTCAGGAAGAGGAGGACGACGTGCGCATGGCCTCGGACGCAAGCACCGTTTCTAGTGACACGGACAGTGATGTTGGAGTTTCTAAGAGGCGGAGAAAGTTCGTCACGAGCACTTCAGGGGGTGGCGGCGACGAGGAGGAAGGCGAAGATTTCCCGGACGTTGGGCAGATGTTAGAGAAGTGGGCTCCCAAGAAGACGATCATGCTCCCACCGAAGAAAACGGCCAATAGGTTGCCAAAGAACCTGAGAGGGAAACCTGTGCCCATACCTGTGCCCAAGGCTACCCTTAACCGCGCGAAGCGGGGGAAGAGAGTTGTTTGTAGTGACGATGAGTAGATTGCTTTACTTTATGCCCGCTAGCACTTGCTTTGTTGGTAATTGTATTATGTTTGAATAATGGTGTTATGCTAGGTTGGCAGGCGTATTTACCGGGTAGACATTTTTGTCATTCTTCACGTTCCTTTTTTCCTGGAAAGCTATATCTTGCATTCTTCGCATTTCTAGGCAATACATCTGCTATTTGACCATTATCGCATCTCATGCTCGTGTGGTGCAGTACGATACAAGCAAACGCGCGCACCATACAGTTCTGCGGCATATTATGCAGCGCATGGTATCGTACGAGTACTCCAACAAGAACGACTCCACCCTCTATACAGCCCTCCTGCCCCCTCCTGCCTAATAACAAATCATGATCAAAAGCACCCCCC